>Ga0335085_10001595_pt1 | contig 46833 bp, 40 predicted proteins | sample Lox_Sample_45_FD_206712 | JGI IMG/M metagenome (GOLD analysis project Ga0335085, IMG submission 206712) | Soil microbial communities from Loxahatchee National Wildlife Refuge, Florida, United States - Lox_Sample_4.5 | ecosystem: Environmental > Terrestrial > Soil > Wetlands | place: USA...
CCAGCCTGCAAGAGCCGCGGATCGTACCCTGGACGATCGGCGCCACCGCCCTTGCGGGGGTGGTCGTCGTGCTCTTCATCGCGGCGCAGCGGTTCGGCGTGTTTCAGCTGATCGAGCGGGGGCTCGTAGGGCTCGCGGCACGCGGCGCGGGATGGTCGTCGCTGGGCGAGATCGCCGGACTGCACCGCGCGATCGTGGCGCTCTATGCCGACCCGGCGAGACTGGGCCGGGCCTTCGTCTCCCATCTGCTGTCGTGGCTGCTCGGCGGGCTCGAGGTCATGCTCGCCCTTCATTTTGTCGGCGTGGCCGTCGATTTTCGCGAGGGCCTCATCATCGAGAGCCTGGGCCAGGCGTTGCGCGCGGTCGGCTTTGCCATCCCGGCCTCGCTCGGCGTGCAGGAAGGCGGCTACGTACTGGTGTGTGGCCTGCTCGGCATCAGCCCGCAGGCGGCGATCGAGTTGTCCTTGCTGAAGCGCATCCGCGAGGTCGCATTGGGAGTTCCGGCATTGATCGTATGGCAGATCGTCGAGACCCGGCGGCTCGTCGCTCGGAGCGGCGCGGAGGCGAGCGTGGCGGCCGCGGCGGACGGTGACTGATGCCATGATCGGGACCTCCTGGAGTCATCTTTTGGCACGCCACCTGGTTCAACCGCTGGTCGGAACGGGGATTACGCCCAATCATGTGACCACGCTGCGGCTGGTGACCGGGATCCTGGCGTGCGCCGCGCTGCTGCCGGTGGGCGGCGCGTGGCTTGGCTTGGCCGGCTGGCTGTGGCTCGTCTCGGCGCTGCTCGATCGCGCCGACGGCGAACTCGCGCGCATCGGCAACATGGCGACGCCAGGCGGCCATCGCTACGACTTCTTCGTCGACAACATCGTGAATTCCGGCTTCTTCATCGCCCTCGGGCTGGGCCTGCGTGATTCGGCATCGGGCATCGCCGCGGTCGCGCTCGGTCTCTCGACCGGGGCAGCGCTCTATATCTGCGGCTACTGGTCGGAGGCCCTGGAGCGATTGGAAGGGCCGGGCAGCAAGGCGTATTCGGGGGCCTTCGGCTTCGACCCCGACGACTTGCTGTACCTCCTCACGCCGATCGTCTGGCTGGGCTGGCGCTTGCAGCTCCTCGTCGCGGCGTGTTCTGGTGCAACTTTCATGATGATTCTCACCGGTATGCGTCTGCGACGGCTCACAACCCGGCGCGCGGACGTAGGCGTCATTAAGTAGGGAGGCTCCGATGCCGCGGTCCCCGCTGCTGTTCACCCCGGGCCCGCTGACCACCCGGCTCGAAACGCGCCCTGCGATGCTGAACGATTGGGGTTCGCGGGAACCGACATTCATCGACATGACCGCGGAACTGCGCCGCCGCTTGCTGGATGTTGCCGGAGGCCGGGGCAGTCACGTCGCCGTGCCCTTGCAGGGCAGCCGCACTTTCATCGTCGAAGCCGCCATCGGGACGCTCGTTGGGCCAGCGGACGTGCTCCTGGTCTTGGTGAACGGTGCCTACGGCGAACGCATGGTCGAGATCGCAAAGCGCCTCGGTCGTAAGGTCGAAGCACTACGCTGGCCCGAACGCGAACCCGTCGAACCTGCCACGGTTGACCGCGCACTGGCCAAGAGCCCTGACATCACCCACGTGTGGCTGGTCCATTGCGAGACGACATCAGGCATCCTCAATCCGCTTGCCGCGGTCGCCGCGGTGGTGGCGCAGCGACGGCGCGCTTTCATCGTCGACGCGATGAGCAGCTTCGGCGCGCTCCCGCTCGATTTGCGCAAGACTTCGATCACGGCGGTGCTTGCGTCGAGCAACAAATGCCTCGAAGGCGTGCCCGGCATTGCCTTTGCACTCATCGAGCAGGACGCGCTCGAGCAGGTCGCGCTAATCGAGAATTCGCGCTATCGCGAGGGCAGCATAGTCTCGCTCGCGGTCCAGCGCGCGAGGCTTGAGGCGGGCAGGCCGGTGCTGCTGATGGACTGTGACGTGCTCTACGACCAAAGGATGATCGCACGCCTGCTGCAGGCCGCGCCTGAGAATGCGCTTCTGCTCGACCAGGCGATCGAGCCCGGCGACGAGCCGGTGAAGATCTGCCTGCGCGGCGATATGATCGTCGATTTCGCCAAGCGGCCCGAGCACGCGCACGACCGGCATGGCGAATCCGTCGGCTTCTTCCGCTTCTCCGCCGGCATGGCGGCGACGCTGGCGGAGCGCGCGATCGCCTATGTCGAGACCGGGCGTGCCGGCGCGGAGTACGAAGCCGTGACCCGCGACCTGATCCTCGAACATCCGAACCGCTTCGGTCCGGAGAACATCAGCGATCTGCCGTGGACCGAGATCGATTTCGAAGCCGACGTCGCACGAGCACGGCAGGAGATTCTGCCGCGACTCCAGGAGGTGGTCCATGCTTGACGTTCCGAGCCGTCAGACGGGCGTCGCCGAACTGTCTACCCCACCGAGCGCTGTGCTCAGCGCGGAGCAGATCGCGACCTATTCTGAGCGCGGCTGGCTGCTCGCCCGCGGCTACGTCGCTCTCGCGGAGGCCGAGGTGCTAGCGCGCTGGACCGACGAGCTGGCGGCGCGACCCGAAGCGCCGGGCAAGCACATGGTCTATCACGAACCAAGCCTGACCGATCCGGGAAAACGAGTCATCCAGCGCATCGAGAATTTTTGCCCATATCATGCCGGTTTCGATGCGTTCGTGCGCAGCGGCACGCTGCGCGCAGCGGTGGATCAACTCCTCGGAGCCCCCTCCTGTCTCTTCAAGGAAAAGATCAACTTCAAGATGCCAGGCGGAGCCGGGTTCGAGCCACACCAGGATCAGCTGGCGGGCTGGTCGCGCTACGCCAGCATGTTCGTCACCGCGCTCGTCACGATCGATCCCGCGACCATCGAGACCGGATGCTTGGAGATGGGCGATGGTGCGCGCGTCACCGGCCTCATCGGCGAGGAATGGCGGCCGCTTACGGCGGTAGAGATTAGCGACTTCAACCTCGTGCCGGTGCCCACCGAGCCCGGAGACGTGTTGTTCTTTGACAGCTATGCGCCGCATGCCTCGAAACCGAACCTGACAGATCGTCCACGGCGGATTCTCTATCTCACCTACAACGCCGCGGCGGAAGGTGACCACCGCACGCACTATTTCGCGGAGAAGCGCGACAGCTTCCCGCCGGATATCGAGCGCCGTCCCGGCGTCGAGTACCGGTTTCGCGTCTGACCACGTCCCACCGGCGGCTGCGACTTACCGGTTTCGCGGTGCGCTGTGCTCATTCAGGGAGGGACGTATGGCCAACGCGAAAGCCACCGTCTTCTTGTGCACGTCCATGCCGACGTAGGTGATAGACTTCTCCATGACCCGTCTCCTATGCATGGGGCTCCGCGCCGAACCACCAGCGCATCCCTCGTAACCTGCATACTGTGAGACGGGTCGCCCCTATCTCGGGCGAACATGGCGTCTAGAACCCGCCCATGGTCCTGACAACGATGCAGAATCCGGCGCGTAAAAGCGCTACCGCAATCAGCCCTTTTGCTTTAGGGCTTGGAGCACGACGTCGGGACGGATCGGCAAGTGCCGAAGCCGCACGCCGACGGCGGCGAAGATCGCGTTGCCGATCGCGGGCGCGACGACGGTCGTCCCCGGCTCCCCGAGGCCGACCGGCACCTCGGTGCTATCGACGAACTCAATGTCGAGTTCCGGCACATCGCCGATGCGCATTGGCGAATAGGTGTCGAAATTCTTGTCCTTCACCTGGCCATTCACGAACTCGGTGCCCTCAAGTAGCGCCATGCTGAGGCCCCAGAGTGCGCTGCCCTCGACCTGAGCGAGCGCGCCGTCGGGGTGCACAACCGTTCCAGCATCGACGACGATCGTTAGCTTTTGCACGAAAACCGCACCGTTGCCCCGGTCGACCCGCACGCGCGCCACGCAGGCGACCCAGGTCGGCATGTCGCGTTCCTGACCGAATGTCGTGGCGATGCCGAGCGCCGTATCCTTTGGCATGGCGGACATCCAGTCAGCCTTCTCGGCCGCCCGCCGCATGACGGCCGCCTGGCGCTTCGCTCCGCCGACCGAATTGGGCGCGGAGCCCGCGTTGCGCCCAGCGCCGTCGAGGAGGGCCAATCGAAACGCGACGGGATCGGTACCTGTCGCGTGCGCCGCCTCGTCCATGAAGCTCTCGACGGCCCAATTGGTCCAGCCCGGCCCGACGGAGCGCAGCCAACCGGGCCGGAAGGCGCTGTTGGCGAGATCATTCGAGAGGGCCCTAACTCGTCGCGCGCCCACGTTGTACCAGTGATTTGCGCCGGAGATCGCGAACGGATCGTAGAGCTGGTCTTGGAGGCCTTTCGTCATCTGGTCCGGCGCCATGACCAGCGTGGGCCAGCCGGCGGAGGCATGATGATCCATGCAGGTAACCTTGCCGCCAGATGCGAACGCCATGCGCAGCGTCTGGACCGAAGGTGAGCGAAATGAATCGAATCGCATATCGTCGGGCCGAGTCAGCACCATCTTCACCGGCTTGCCGAGCGCCTTGGCAGCAAGCGCCGCAGGCACCGTATAATCGCCGTTCAAGCGCCGGCCGAAGCCGCCTCCGAGTGCGTAGGTGCGCAGCACGATCCGCTCTTGCGGCCGGCCAAGCGCCGTGGCGAGCACTGGCAGGATGAGGCTCTGCCACTGGTTCCCGGTATGAATCTCGAAGATGCCGTCCTTTTCGAAGGCAAGCGCGTTCACTGGCTCGAGCTGGGCATGGAGCACGCTGCTCGTCGTATAGGTTCGCTCCAGCGTCGAAGTCGCCGACTGGAACGCGGCGTCGAGACCCGGATCGTCGACCAGCAGGGTCCCGCCGTTCGGGTCGGCGATCTGTTTTGCGCCATGGTCGAGAACGTCCTGCTCGGACACGGCCGTACCGGCCCCTGCGACCCAATCGACCTTGACGAGATCGGCGGCGCGGATGGCGGCGGGATAGGAATCCGCGAACACCATTACCCAGCCGGGCACCGTTTCGGACGGATCCTCGAGCGCGAGACTGCCGATATAGCCCTTGACGCTTTTGGCCGGAGAATCGTCGATCGACCGGACGCGCGAACCGTTGCGTGTCGGCGGGATCTTCGGCCGCGCATAGATCATGCCGTCGACGGTGGCATCGATGCCGTAGCGCGCGGTGCCATTGGTCTTCGCAGGAATGTCGATGGCGTCGGTGTCGCGGCCGATGAGGCGGCGCTCCGACGCAGGCTTGATCGGCATTTCCGCCAATTCGTCTGCGCTGAAGCTGCGCCGCAGGTCGCCGTGCCCGACGATCTCGCCATAAGAGACGGATCGGCTGCCAGCGATGACCGCGCCGCCCTTTGCGGTGCATTGATCGACCGGAACGCCGAGGAGCCTGGCCCCGGCTTCAATGAGAGCGATGCGGCCGGCGGCGCCGGCGTGGCTGAAGACCGGAAAGGTCATCCAGACCGACCAGCTCCCACCCGTGACCATGTACCCCCACCGTGGATCCGAATCGACTTCGATGATGCGCACCTTGTTCCAGTCCGCCTCGAGCTCTTCGGCGAGGATGCGGGCGAGCGCCGTCCCGATATGCTGCCCCATCTCGGCGCGGATGATGTTGACCGTGACGATTCCGTCTGGGTCGATGCTGTACCAGATGGTCGGCTCGAAGGCGCTCTGAGCCGAAGGCGCCGCGACGTCTGCCAGCGAATCGGTTCTCGCAAAGCCGAACACGAGCACAGCGCCCGTTATCCCGATTAGGAAGCCGCGCCGCGATGGCAGGTGCCGGATCTCAGCCATGGGCGCGCTCCCGAAGCGCCGCCGCGGCTTTTTTGATGGCCTTACGAATGCGGACATATGTCATGCAGCGGCAGAGATTGCCGGTCATAACACCGTCGATGTCCTGGTCGCTCGGCGCCGGAAAATCCTTGAGGAGGGCCGCCGCCTGCATGATCTGCCCCGATTGGCAGTAGCCGCATTGCGGTACCTGGAGGTCGATCCAGGCCCTCTGCAAGGGATGCTGTCCTTCGGGGTCGAGTCCCTCGATCGTCGTGACCTCGGCATTCCCAACGCCGCCGACTGAGGTGATGCAGGAACGGGTCGGCCGGCCGCCCACATGCACGGTGCAGGCGCCGCACATTCCGATACCGCATCCGAATTTCGTGCCGGTGAGGCCGACGACGTCGCGAATCACCCAGAGCAGCGGAGTATCGTCCTCGACCTCGATGGTGACGGCGCGGCCATTGATATGGAGTATGGTCATGAGTCACCGCTCCGAGGCTTGGGTCTTTGCGCGTAGCACAGCGATCTGCTTGTCGAGATCGGGCCAGGACGGCAGGGTGGTACGCGTGCGCCGCAGGTAGGTGGCGACGCGAGCGATATCGACATCGCTCAGCGCGTGCCCGAAGCTCGGCATGACGACGTCCGGAATTCCATCCTCGGCGTCGATGCCACGCAGCACGACCTCGATGAAATTTGACGGATCGGCCAGGTTCAAAGCGCTGTTGAGCGGGAGGTCCGGCCGCACGGCAAGGGGCGCTCCTGCGTTGTAGTGGCACGAGGCGCAGGCGGCCATGTACAGACGCGCATCGGGGTCGGTCTCCTGCCCGGTGCCGAACGGCGCGTACGAGATGGCGCGCGCGACAGCCGGACCGGTCGAGGGTGAGCGCTCGGCGCCGAGATCGAGATCGGCGAAGTAGAGCGCGATCGCGTGGACGTCGGACGCCGGAAGCCCGATGAGTCCCTGGACAACCGGGGCCATCGGGCCCGCCGCCGACCCGTGAAGATCGCTCACGCCATTACGCAGATACGCCTCAAGCTCCCGCTCGGTCCACGGCGCGGGAGCGGGATTGGCGGCGGTCAGGGGCGGTGCGATCCAGTTGTCGACCAAGGCCCCGCCATAGGCATCGCCGGCCTTTTCGGCGCCGAGCAAGTTGCGCGGTGTGTGGCAGGCGCCGCAGTGGCTCAATCCTTCCGCAAGATAGGCGCCGCGATTCCATTCGGCACTCTTGCGAGCATCCGGCTCGAAGCGGCCAGGCCGGAAGAAGAGCAAGCGCCAGCCAGCCTGCAGGTAGCGGACATTGAGCGGGAACGGCAGTCTGTTTTCGTGCGCTGCGGCACGGACTGCCGGGCGGGTCATGAAAAACGCATAGAGTGCCTGTACGTCCTCGTCGGACAACCTGCTGAAGTGGTCGTAGGGAAAGGCGGGAAAAAGGAGCGAACCGTCGCGCGCGACACCTTCGCGCATCGCGCGGGCGAAGGCGGCTTCCGACCAGGAGCCGATGCCCGTCTCGGGATCGGGCGTGATGTTGGTCGAGTAGAGCACACCGAACGGGGTCGCCATGGCATAGCCGCCAGCAAATTGCGGTCCGCCCTTGGCGGTGTGGCATTCGGCGCAAAATCCGGCGGCGGCGAGCGCCGCTCCCTTCGAGACGAGTTCCGGTGTGAACGCGCCCGGTGCCGGCGGGGCGATTGGCGCGATCGCCGGCCGCCACGCCAGCGCGCCGAAGCCCAGGATGCCCAAGACTCCGAGCGCCGCGACTGAGATGAGGAGGCGTTTTCGCATTTAGAGTGCCCCTCTCGAATGCGCCGCTCCGACAGCCTGGTTGAGCAGATCGCAGGGACGCGGCATCTGGCGCACGTCGAAATTCATCCGTGCGAGGCGGAGTGCCTTCGTCGGATCGGCGCCAGCAAATAGCCAGAATTTGACTGCGTGATGGGCGAACGCTTCGGGGTGAGTCGCAATTGGTTCGTCATAACGTGCGGCCGCGAACTGGCACCGACGCCGAGACTCATCGGTGCATCCAGCATCCCCGAGAATGCGTGCGAGCTGTCCGAGAGCGGTATTCACGAGCAAGGCTCGCCGGTACTTTTGCACCATGCGCGGTATCATGAAGGCTTTGCGCGGCCCCCGTTATTGTGCGCAGGTCAACCAGGAATGGCCCTTAGTCGAAGCACGCTAAACTCAGGTTTAGTCCAAAGAGGAAGAGGGAGCTGCGGTTGGCGCGGGAGTGGGACGCGTTCACTGGGACGATAGCCCGGTGGAGGCTTGCGCCGGCGTGCCTCGAGCCACGTTTTGACGAAGCGAAGGACGCTGTCCTGCGCACCGGCATAGCCACGTCAGGATAGGCAGCCGTCACGCTGAGTCGCGACACAGGTCTCAGCGTGCATAGCAATCGTTCGAATTCGCCGCCGGCGATGACCGGTTTTCTGGGGAAGCCACGCGCGTGCGCAAGGCTGCCGGTTATGGCCAACGTGGTGATCGATGCAATCACCCAATCCATAACTGAAACCTGCGGCAGACGATTGTGGGCGGGCGCGAAAGTGCCCCGCGGCGTGATCTTTTAATTCACCCTGCCCGCCGAAGCCGGCAGCACATCGTGTCCCGAAATCGAGAAATCTCCTGTAAATTCCCTGTTTGACTGTTCAACTCTCCGGCGGAACGAGTCGCGGCCGGCGCTCGCAGTCGATTGCGACGTAGGTGAAGAGTCCTTCCGTGACCTTGACGCGCTCGCCGGTGACTTGACGGCGAGCGAAGCTCTCGATCTTCATCTGGATCGAGGTCCGGCCTACCCTGACGATCTCGGCGTAACAGCTCACTTCATCGCCGATGAAGACCGGCAGATCGAAGCTCATGCCGGTAATCGCTACCGTAACCACCCGGCCTTTGGCCCTAAGACGGGCCCGCGAGCCGCCGGCCAGGTCCATCTGCGACAGGAGCCAGCCGCCGAAAATGTCGCCGCCGGCGTTGGCGTCGGCCGGCATGGCGATCGCACGGATCGCCGGTTCACGGGAACTGTCTTCGCTCATCTTATCGGAATATCGCCGGCCGAGGTGCTTCGCAAGGTTGCCGATGTATCGAGCGCATCTCGCACCGCTTCGCGGTACCTCTGTGACGAACGCCTCGGCTTTCGCGTAATGTTGCGCCGCCACGGAGCGTAATTGCGCTGCCAAAATCGGCCACGAGCGGCTGCCTTGCAGCTCGATACTTCGCGCTTTGCGCTTTAGACCGCCTGCATCGGCGCTGCCGTTTGCGGTCAGCATGGAACGACACTCCTGTCGCTGGCGAGGAAACGCGCTGCCAACTGGCGCTCGAAGGGGTCGATCTGCGCCTCTTCGATCAACAACGCGAGTTCCAGATCGATTGCCTGCGCGCATCGAGCATGTCGGTGAAGAACGGATGCCACCTCCGCAACGGATGAGGGCGGGTTCCGGTGTACGCCGTCACATCTGGGATCGCGCGACTCTCCGGAAATCGTAACCGGCATGATGAACGGGTGACCTCGCGCGGATCGGGCCCACGTTGGGGGATTGCGTGGAAACTGCCCCGTTCGTCGCTCGAGATCCGCGAAGACACGGTAACCGCCTTCTCGTCGGAGGGCGTTCTGTTGCTGAAGAAAAAGGGCCTCGCCGTTCATTATCACCTCGCTGACGACCAGAGTAACCGCGACTGCGCAATGACAGCCATTGCACCTCGGTCGCACGGCCCGATCGAGGCACCTAAGGCATTTAGACTTTGGTTTAGAGGAGGCGAGACAAAAGGTTGGCCGCATGCGTCGTTGACGTGCTACAGGAATGCCCGGACACGCGAACGCGGCGCCGGCGAGATGGCCTGCCGGCGAAACGTAGCGGAGGCCGCTCGTGGTGACAGGCGAGAACGAGGACGGGCTGTTGCAGGGCGTCGCCCGGGCGGATGCGGAGAGCATTCGGACCGCGCTTCAGCATGCCGATCAGCAGCCCGAAACAAGCCCTTGGGACCCGGCCAACCTGCTCAATCTCACACACGACAGCATGATCGTTCGCGACATGGGCGGGCGGATCAAGTACTGGAATCGTGCTGCGGAAGAGCTAACCGGGTGGACGGCAGAGGAGGCGGTGGGCCGGGTTATTTACGAGCTGGTGAAGTCGGTCTTCCCCGCGCCGCTTGACCAGATCGAAGCCGAGGTCCTGCGGACCGGCCGCTGGGGAGGCGAAATTCTGTACACCAGGAAGGATGGGAGCCAGGTCGTCGTCGCGAGCCGGTGGGCGTTGCAGCGCGACAAAAACGGTGCGCCGGTCGCGATCCTGTCGAGCAACAATGACATTACCGAACGCAAACGAGCCGAGCAGGCCCGCGAAGAGATCGAGGAGCAATGGAGAGCGGCGTTCGAAAGCAATCCGACGATGTACTTCATCGTCGACGCCGACGGACTAATCGCGTCCGTCAACACCTACGGTGCGGAGAAGTTGGGGTACGGCGTGGGCGAATTGCTCGGGCAGCCGGTGTTGAACGTGTTCTATGGGCCCGATCGGGAGTTCGTCCAGAGTCGTGCCGAGGCCTGTTTCGAACGGCCAGGCCAGACGGTGCGCTGGGAGGCAAGGAAGATCCGAAAGGATGGGGCCATGCTCTGGGTTCGGGAAACGGCTAATGCCGTCGTCCTGAAACAGCGGCCGGTCCTCTTGGTGGTGTGCGAGGACATCACGGAGCAAAAGCGCGCCGAGGAGGCTGCCCGCCGGAGCGAGAAAGAGCTTCGCGACGTCGTCGAGACGATCCCAGGGATGGCATGGACGTCCCTTCCGGACGGCTTCAACTTGTTCGTCAATGCACGTTGGACGGAATACACGGGGCTTTCTGGCGAAGATACGACAGGGTTGGGGTGGCAGGCGGCCGTCCATCCCCAGGATCTTGCGCGGCACGTCGAGAGATGGCGTGCATCGTTGGCGAGTGGCGAGCCCTTTGAAAACGAGGTGCGCTTCCGCCGGGTGGCCGACGGGGAATATCGCTGGTTCTTGGCCCGAGCCGTCCCGCTCCGCCATGAGCAGGGAAATATTCTCAAATGGTATGGAATCCTGACGGACATCGAAGATCGCAAGCGAACGGAAGCGTTACTGGCCGGCGAGAGGCGGATTCTCGAGATGGTCGCCAAAGGGGACACGCTTTCAAGGATCCTCGATTCCCTGTGTCACTTGGTGGAAGCGCAAGCTGGCGACGTGCTTGCGTCGATCCTCTTGATCGAAGACGGCTGCCTGAAGCATGGTGGCGCACCAAGCCTTCCCAAGGCGTATGTCGAGGCCATTGACGGTGTGACGATTGGCCCGTCGGTCGGCTCGTGTGGAACCGCGGCCTATCTCGCCAAACAGGTCATTGTATCCGACATCGCCAGCGATCCGTTGTGGAACGACTACCGAGCGGCAGCAATGCCGTATTCGCTGCGCGCGTGCTGGTCGACTCCGATCATGTCATCCGACGGCAAGGTGACCGGGACCTTCGCGATGTATTACCGCGAGCCGCGCAGCCCGAGTCTGCGCGATCAGGAGATCATCGAACAGATCACGAATCTGGCGGGGATTGCAATTCAACGCAAGCTGATCGAGGAAAAGCTACGGCGCAGCGAAGCTTATCTGACAGAAGGGCAAAGGCTGACCCACACGGGCAGTTGGGTGAGGGATTCCACCGCGACGAAGATCCTGTACTGCTCAGAGGAACTGCTCCGAATCTATGAATTTGACCCGCAAGGTGGTGTGCCAGCGTTCGAAGCATTCAGGCAGCGCATCCACCCAGATGACCGGGAGAGCTTTCTGGAACGTGTAACCCAGGCAATCAACCAAAAGACAAATTTCATCGACGATTTTCGCATTTTGCTACCGGACGGGACGGTAAAACATCTGGGGGCGACGAGCCATCCACTCTTCAGGGCGAACGGTGAGATAGCGGAATGGGTCGGCATCACGGTGGACATCACGGAACGCAAGCGCGCTGAACAGGAGCGAGAGAGGCTCCGCCAATTGGAAGCGGATCTCGCGCGAATAAACCGGGTGACGACCATGGGCGAACTCACCGCTTCCTTGGCGCACGAACTCAATCAGCCCATTGCCGCCGCAATCAACGATGCCAACGCATGTTTGCGCTGGCTGGCACGAGATCCGCCCGATTTGGCCGAGGCGCGCGAGGCTGCGACGAGCGTCGTCGCGGACGGAACTCGAGCGGCTGAGATCATCGACCGCGTCCGTTCTCTCTATCAAAAGGGCTCGTCAATTCAGCATGCGCCGATCGACATGAACCATGTCGTTAGCGAAATGCTCGTATTGCTGCGCGATGAAGCTGACCGACGGTCGATCGCCATGCGCACCGATCTTGTCGCTCTTCCGCGGATTGCCGGGGATCGCGTGCAATTGCAGCAGGTATGTATGAATCTCATGCTCAATGGCATCGAGGCCATGAAGGACGCTACGGGCGAACTCATGGTTAGATCGCAGTTATCTAGCGATGATGCCGTCCTGATCTCGGTGCACGACACTGGCGTGGGCCTGCCGGCAGGAGGCGCTGACCAGTTGTTCAAGGCATTTTTTACGACGAAGCCCCAAGGCATTGGCATGGGACTAGCCATCAGTCGGTCGATCATCGAGTCGCATGGCGGACGATTGTGGGCAAGCGCCAATACACCTCGGGGCGCCGTCTTTCAGTTCACGCTGCCGGCGGCAAGAGGCGCCTCATGAATTCACGTCCGACGCTCCCGCGCCGTCAAGGGCCGTCCGTATACAACGCAGCAAGTCCTCGTCGTCAAATGGCTTCGTAAGGTAGCAAAGAACGCCCTCGTTCAAGGCGCGGGTACGGACAGCGTCATCGGGGTAAGCGGTAATGAGGATCGTTGGTATCGGACGCTTAGTCTCGACCAACCGACGATAGAGTTCAATCCCAGTCATTTCCGGCATGTTGATGTCGGCGATCAGGCACGCGGTCTCGTCCATCCGCGGGGACGCGAGAAAATCAGCCGCCGACGGAAATGCCTCGACCGTATAGCCAAACGACCGCATGAGCCTTCTGACGGAGGCCCGAACAAGCGGATCGTCTTCCACAATCGAGATCAGAGATGATGATACTTGGGTCAAGACGCCTCCGGCATTTCAATGAAGCCAAGCAGGCGCCCCGAACGCCATCGCGCTGACATGCTGACTGATTGACACGTGGACCCAACCGTAGCTGCCGGGGACCCCGCTGGCCTCTAAACTTTGGTTTATTTTGCGGCTTATCGAAAGGTTTTGGCCGTTGCCGAGAATTCGCATAGACTAACGACGGCCTCGATAGCGCACGCGCTGGGAGGCAAGGAAGAATCTCGATGATCCTATCATCGCAAATAGAGGCCGTGCCAGAGGCAAAATCCACCGTGCTCGTCATCGACGACGATCAGGCGCTCCGTGAGTCTCTCGGGCGTCTGCTGCGGTCGGTAGGGTTGGATGCCCGGCTCTTCGCCTCTGTTCCGGATTTTCTTAATGCCGATCGCCCGAACGGTGCCTCCTGTCTGGTGCTCGATGTGAGGCTGCCGGGGAAAAGCGGCCTCGATTTTCAGCGCGAGCTTGCGGCGGCGGACATCCATCTACCGATCATCTTCATCACTGGCCACGGCGACATTCCGATGTCGGTGCAAGCGATGAAGCGAGGCGCGATCGAGTTCCTGACCAAGCCGTTCCGCGATCAGGAGCTCCTCGATGCGATCGAAGTCGGGCTGTCTCGGGACCGCGCGCGACGTGAGAATGACCGGGCCTTGGCTGTATTGAGGGAGCGCTTCGAAGCGCTAACTCCTCGTGAGCGCGAGATCATGGTTGAGGTCGTGCGCGGCCGCCTCAGCAAGCAGATTGCTTTCGAGTTCGGTGTCAGCGAGGCGACGGTGAAGGTTCATCGCAGCAACATGATGCGAAAGATGAAGGCCGATTCGCTTCCAGAGCTCGGCCAGATGGCGGACAAGCTCGATCTCCTGTCCAAAGCCGCAAGCTCCTAAACCGTCGTATCGATTCCGCTTACGTTTTGATCATCAATCTATTCGCGCGTCGAATATCGGCGGTCGCACGAGTCTGTCATGCTCCTCCCCATCCTCCCAGGTTGGCTCCTCCCCCTTGCCGACCAAACTAAGGCCCCGTCGATCGGGGCCTTTTTTTGCGCGGCTTCCAAATCAGGATTTTTCGCAACTCTGATCCCGTTACCGCGGTGGTAACGAAAGGCACTGTTGATCAACCGGAAAGAGATCGGGTGTGTCGAGCGTCAACGCGTCGCTATAGAGGCTTGACGCCTCGTCCACGAAATCGAGATAAAGTTCCTGCCTCCGGTGTGGCTTCTAAACCAAGGTCTAGGACAGTGCGCCCCGGGCCTATTCTTTAATCACGCGCGCGCAATAGCGCGAGCGGCTCCGACTCCGCCAACATGAGCCTCACCGATTGAATTGCGCGGAGTAAGCCATGGTCATGAATGCATTCTAATTCAGGTGGTACTCATTGTCGTTCATGGCCGGGCGCGCACTGCGGCGACGGCGAGCCGCTCAAGTCAGGATCGGGTCTCGGTCACGCGTTCATTTTGTTCAGCGGCGCTGCGACGACCTCTAACAGTGTGACAGACGGGATCCGTTCCGCCGCCCTTCAACAGAACGAGGCAGATATGTCAAAGACCGTAGCGGACATCTTCGTGGAAACGCTGGTTGTTGCAGGCGTGAAGCGCATTTACGGCATCGTCGGTGACAGCCTCAACGGCTTAACCGACGCGGTCCGCCGTCACGGCGGGATCGATTGGGTTCATGTCCGGCACGAGGAGGTCGCGGCCTTTGCGGCGGGCGCCGAGGCGCATCTCACGGGCGAGCTCGCCGTCTGCGCAGGGAGCTGCGGCCCCGGAAATCTGCACCTCATCAACGGTCTCTTCGATTGCCACCGCTCGCGCGTGCCCGTGCTTGCCATTGCGGCGCAGATTCCGTCGGCCGAGATCGGCGCCGACTATTTCCAGGAGACGCATCCGCAGTCGCTATTCCAGGAATGCAGTCATTACTGCGAGCTCGTCTCCGGCGCCAATCAGATGCCGCGCATCCTCGAGGTCGCGATCCGCGACGCCGTCGGCAAACGCGGTGTTTCGGTCATCGTCATCCCCGGTGATGTCGCTTTGCGGCCCGCAGTGGACGCGCCGCCGACCAAGCTCGCGGGGCTGCTGCCGCCGCGGCCGGTCGTGGTTCCGGTGCGATCGGACCTCGAACGCCTCGCAGCGACGCTCAATAGGGGGAGGCGTGTGACGATCCTGTGCGGCTCGGGATGCGCCGGGGCCCACGACGAGCTGCTGGCGATCGGCGAGCGCCTCAAGGCGCCCATGGTGCATGCGATGGGCGGCAAAGAACATGTCGAGTGGGAGAATCCGTATGACGTCGGCATGACCGGCCTCATCGGTTTCTCCTCGGGTTATTACGCCATGCTCGATTGCGATGTCCTGCTGATGCTCGGGACCGATTTCCCCTATCGGCAATTCTATCCGCAGGGCGGCGGCGTGCGGATCGCCCAAATCGACATCCGGCCGGAGAATCTGGGGCGCCGAGCCGCCGTCGATCTGGCTCTGGTCGGCGATGTCCCGCCGACGCTTCGCGCCCTGCTGCCGCTCCTCGACCAGAAGCGCGATGACACGCATTTGCACCAGGCGCAGACGCATTACGCCAAGAGCCGCAAGCAGCTCGATGACCTAGCCGTCGGCACGCCGGGGCGGAAGCTGATCCATCCGCAGCAAGTCGCCAAGGCGATCAGCGACCGCGCTGAGCGGGACGCCATTTTCACCTGCGATGTCGGCCTGCCGACGGTTTGGGCCGCGCGCTACCTCGCCATGAACGGACGGCGCCGGCTCCTCGGCTCCTTCTGGCACGGCTCGATGGCCAACGCGATGGCCCAAGCCATCGGCGCGCAGGCTGCCTATCGCGACAGGCAGGTTGTCTCCCTCTCCGGTGACGGGGGCTTCACGATGCTGATGGGCGATCTGCTCACGATCGCGCAGTACCGGCTGCCGGTGAAGGTCGTGGTGTTTAACAACGGCGCGCTTGGTTTCATCGAGCTGGAGCAGAAATCGACCGGCTTCCTCGCTTTCGGCACCGAGCTGAAGAACCCGAATTTCGCCGCGATGGCCGAAGCGATCGGCATTCGCGGCATCCGCCTGCAGGATCCCGCGGACGTCAGCGATGGGATCGCCGCGGCCCTGGCGCATGACGGTCCCGTTCTCGTCGATGCGGTCGTCAACCGCACCGAGCTCGCGATGCCGCCCTCCGTCACCGTTGAGATGGCGAAGGGTTTCTCGCTCTACATGGTGAAAGCGATCATGAGCGGCCGCGGCGATGAAATCGTCGATCTCGCGAAGACCAATCTCTGGCGCTGAGCGGGGGCGGGACGATGGACATCACGGCCCTTCTCTTGTCGCGATTGCAGTTCGCGTTCACCGTTTCCTTTCACATCATCTTCCCGTCCTTCACGATCGGTTTGGCGGCGTGGTTGACCGTGCTCGAGGCGCTGCACCTGGCGACGGGGCGCCCCGCCTATCGCCAAGTGTTCGAGTTCTGGCTCAAGATTTTCGGCGTCGCCTTCGGCCTCGGCGTGGTCTCCGGCATCGTGATGGGATTCGAGTTCGGCACAAACTGGAGCGAGCTCTCGCGCATGTCTGGGCCGATCCAGGGTCCGCTTCTTGCCTATGAAACCTTCACAGCGTTTGCCCTAGAGGCGAGCTTCTTTGGCGTCCTTTTGTTCGGACGGCAAAGGGTTGCCCCATGGTTCTATCTGTTTTCGACCGCCATGGTCGCGCTCGGCACTACGTTTTCCGCCTTCTGGATCATGGTCAACAACAGTTGGATGCAGGTGCCGGTCGGCTATGCGGTCGAGAATGGCGTCTTCGTTCCGAACGATTGGGCGAAGATCCTGTTCAGCCCGGTGGTTTGGGTGCGCTTTCCGCACATGCTTCTCGCCTCTTATCTGACTGGCGCGTTCTGCGTCGCCGCAACCGGCGCCTGGTATCTGCTGCGCCGTGCGTTCCACGCCGAAGCGCTGATCATGTTGCGCATGGGCCTTTATTTTGCGGCGATCCTCGTGCCGGTGCAGATCTTCTTCGGCCATCTGAACGGCGATTATGTCCATGATTACCAGCCGGCCAAGTTCGCGGCGATCGAAGGCCGCTGGCATGACGAGCAACCGGCAAGCGAGGTGTTGCTCGCACTTCCTGATCCGGACGCGGAGACGAACCACTACGCCATCAGCGTCCCGGTTCTGGGCAGCTTGATCGGCAGCATGAGCTTCACGTCCAAGGAAGTCGGCCTGACCGATTTTCCGCCGCAGGATCGACCGCCGGTGCTCATTCCGTTCTTCGCGTTTCGCGTCATGGTCGGCTGCGGCCTCATCATGCTGCTGCTCGCGTGGCTTGGCACCTCGTTGGATCTCAATGATCGCCTCGAGCGCAACCGGCTGCTCCTCTGGTGCACGTTCCTCAGCTTTCCCTTGCCGTGGATCGCGATCCTGACAGGCTGGTTTGCCGCCGAGGTTGGACGACAGCCTTGGACCGTCTATGGCGTGTTGCGGACAGCCGACGCGGTGACGCCGTTCCTCACGACGCGCGCGGCGACGATTTCGCTCGTCGTCTTCTGCGCGGTTTATAGCTTCATCTTCGTCTTCGGCGTCTTCTACATCCATCGGCTGCTGCGCGCGGGGCCGGTCGACCACCTCATTCTGCCGTCCACCGACGCAACCCCGAAGCGCCCGATGTCAGTCGTCACCCGGCCGATCCCGCCGGCGTCGCATGGCCTCGCTGCCGGAGAATAGCCGATGATCCTCTATTGGGCGGCCATTCTCGCGATCAGCACGTTGCTCTATGTGCTCCTCGACGGCTTCGATCTTGGCGTTGGCATCATTTTTGGCGCCACGCGAGGTGAGGCAAAGCGCGATGCGATGATGAATGCGATTGCGCCGGTGTGGGACGGCAACGAGACCTGGCTCGTGGTCACGGGCGTGGTCCTGTGGGGTGCCTTTCCGATCGTCTACGCGACCCTTCTCTCGGCGTTCTACTTGCCGCTCCTCCTCATGCTCGCTGGCTTGATCCTGCGTGGCGTCGCCTTCGAGTACCGGCACAAGGCAGAGCGGATGCGCTGGATTTGGGATGCCAGCTTCGCCGGGGGTTCGTTCGTCGCCGCCTTCATGCAGGGAGCGGCCGTCGGCGCATTGGTTGTAGGCCTGCCGATTTCGGATGGCCGCTATGTCGGCGGCGAGTTCGACTGGCTCAGCCCATTTCCGCTGCTTTGCGGGGTCGGGCTGTGCATGGGCTATGCCCTTCTTGGCTCGTGCTGGCTCGTCCGAAAGTGCGAGGCCGAGGTCCGTGAGACCGCTTATCGACTCATTCCCTATCTCTCGGTCGGGCTGTTCGTCTTCTTGGTCGTCGTCTTTGCCTTTGCACTGACCGAGAATCTCCAGGTGATGAGTCGCTGGCTCGAACGCCCCTATCTCTTCGTCTTTCCATTGATCGGGGCATTGGCCGCGATCGTGCTCGCCATGAGCATTCGTCAGCGCCGGGATGGCCCGCCGTTCTACATGGTCATCATCATCTTTGCCGCCGCGTTCGGCACGCTCGCGATCTCGTTCTGGCCCTACATGATCCCGTTCTCGATGACGATCCAGGCAGCCGCCGCGCCTCATGCGAGCCTCGAATTCATGTTCTGGGGCGCGGGTCTCTTCGTCTTCCCGCTGATGCTCGTCTACACGGCGATCAGCCTGCGCGTCTTCCGAGGCAAGGTCAGAGAATCGGAACACACCTACTGATGTGCTGGGAGTGAAAGCAATGAGCCATCGAACCCATGCGAACGACAACAGGTCCGCGGCGCGCGACCGCCGGCTGCTGTTCCGGTCTTGGCATCGCGGTACGCAGGAGAGCGACCTCCTTCTCGGCTCGTTCGCGGACGTCTCGCTCGCGGGACTCGAGGACGAGCAGCTCGACCGGTACGAAGCTCTGCTCGATTGCACCGATCCCGACCTGTTCGACTGGATCATTGCCGGGTGCTCGCCGCCGCCGGAACACGACCACGACGTGTTGCGGCTCCTGCGCAGCTTCTGCGCGCAGCGCGATGCCCGATCAAATCAAAGCGCGTAACCAGCCGATTTCGACACAGGAGGAAGGCACATGGAACGCCCGCTCTCGCCCTTCATGTTTCCGGTCTGGTATCGCTTCCAGATCACCTCGGCGCTATCGATCTTTCACCGCCTGACCGGCATCGCCCTGACGGTGGGGTCGATCCTCCTCGCTTGGTGGCTGGTCGCCGTCGCGGCCGGCGGCGAGCTCTTTTCCGCGACCCACACTTTCCTCGCCTCGCCGATTGGCATCGTGCTGCTGTTCTTATGGTCGGTCGCATTCTTCTACCACCTGTGCAGCGGCATCCGGCATCTCGCGTGGGACGCGGGCTATGGCTTCGAGATCCATCACGCTTATCACAGCGGCTACGCCGTCATCGCGGCGACGGCGGTGCTGACCGTCGCGAGCTGGCTTTACGTGCTTCTGGCCTGAGGAGAGTGCGATGGCGAATACTCAATTGTCGAATTCGACCGCGCTCCGCGACGACACGGTCCTCCGCCGGGTCCGTCACCTCGGAAGTGCGCGCGAAGGGCTGAAGGAATGGCGGCTGCAGCGCCTGACCGCGGTCGCGCTCATCCCGCTTGGGCTGTGGTTCGTCGCTTCCATGTTACGGCTGGCCGTCTCGGACCGGGTCACCGCCGTGGCTTGGCTCGGCTCTCCGGTGCCGGCGCTGCTGACGATCCTTTTCGTGCTGGCCGTCTTGGCGCATGCGGTCGTCGGCGTGCGGTCGGTGCTGGATGATTACGTCCACACGCGAGCTCGACTGATTGCGGCCGACCTGCTGGTTCGTGCCGTCGCTTTCATTCTCGGCGGGGCCAGCCTGCTCGCCTTGCTCAAGCTGTTCCTCGGACGCTAAGGAGTCGCGTAATGGCACAGAGCTACGACATCATCGACCACGAATTCGACGTCGTGGTGCTGGGGGCAGGTGGCGCGGGATTGCGGGCGTCGCTCGGGATGGTGGCGGCCGGGCTCAACACCGCCTGCGTCACCAAGGTGTTCCCGACGCGCAGCCACACGGTCGCGGCGCAGGGCGGCATCAGCGCGGCGCTCGGCAACATGACCAAGGACGACTGGCGCTGGCACGTGTTCGACACGGTCAGAGGCTCCGACTGGCTCGGCGATCAGGATGCGATCGCCTATATGTGCCGCGAAGCCATTCCTTCCGTCATCGAACTCGAGCACTTGGGCGTGCCGTTCAGCCGGACCGAGGCCGGCACGATCTATCAACGTCGGTTCGGCGGGCACACGACCGAGTATGCCAAGGGCGACATGGCGTATCGCGCGTGCGCTGCCGCCGATCGCACCGGGCACGCCATTCTTCACACGCTCTACCAGCAGTGCCTCAAGCATCGGGCGCGCTTCTTCATCGAATATTTCGCGATCGACCTCCTGATCGAGAACGGCCAATGCTGCGGCCTCCTCGCCTGGTGCCTTGAGGACGGGTCGATTCACCGATTTCGCGCCAACATGACGGTGATCGCGACCGGTGGCTGTGGCCGGGTCTACCAGTCCTGCACCTCGGCTCACACTTGCACCGGCGACGGAAACGCGATGATCCTGCGCGCGGGCCTGCCGTTGCAGGACATGGAATTCATCCAATTCCACCCGACCGGCGTCTATGGCGCGGGCGTCCTGATCACCGAGGGCGCACGCGGCGAAGGCGGCTACCTTACCAATAGCGAGGGCGAGCGGTTCATGCCCCGCTATGCACCGCACGAGAAGGACCTTTCCTCCCGCGACGTCGTCAGCCGGGCCGAGGCGGTCGAAATCCGCGAGGGCCGCGGGGTCGGGGAGAAGAAGGATCACATCCATCTTCATCTCGAGCACCTGCCCGCGGAAGTCCTCGATCAGCGGCTGCCGGGTATCGTTCAGTCGGCAAAGATTTTTGCCGGTGTCGACGCGCACAAGGAGCCGATCCCGGTCATCCCGACCGTCCACTACGTGATGGGAGGCATTCCGACCAACATCCGCGCCGAGGTGGTCGCTCCAACCAAGGACGATTCCGAAGCCGTCGTGCCGGGCCTGATGGCGATCGGCGAAGCGGCGTGCGTCTCGGTGCACGGTGCCAATCGCCTCGGCACCAACAGCCTGCTCGATCTCATCGTTTTCGGACGAGCGGCGGCACTGCGTGCGGCAGAGCTCATCAAGCCGGGTTCGCCCGTGCGCCATGTCAACGGATCGGAAGAGCGCGCGCTCGCCCGCTTCGACCGTATCCGCCACAGCAAGGGCGGCAACAAGCCCGGCGAGATTCGGCCGAAAATGCAGGAGACCATGCAGGCGGGCTTCAGCGTCTTCCGGCGCGGCGACACGCTGAAGGAAGGCCTGGACAAGCTGATCGGCCTTCGTGAGCCGTTGGAGCACGTCACGGTCGACGAGCCGTCGCTGCAATGGAACGTCGCGCTCGTCGCCGTGCTCGAGCTCTTCAATCTCGCCGATCAGGCCGTGGTCATCGCACACTCCGCGTGTGCGCGGACGGAATCGCGGGGCGCGCACGCGCGCGAGGACTACAAGCAGCGTGACGATACGAATTGGCTGAAGCACACAGTCGCATGGAAGGACGAGAACTGGAACGTTCAATTCGCGTATCGCCAAGTGCGCCTCAATCCGTTGTCGAATGACGTCGAAGCCTTCCCTCCGGCAGAACGCACTCATTGAGTCAAGGGGTCAGTCCCATGTCCGAATTCACACTTCCGCCAAACTCGAAAGTCGGCGAAGGCAAGCGTTGGGCGCTCGCGAAACCGGCCACGCACGTCAAGCCGTTTCGGATTTATCGCTGGGATCCGGAGAAAGGTGCCAATCCGACGCTGGATACGTTCGAGATCGATCGCGAGCATTGCGGACCGATGGTCCTGGACGCGCTGATCAAGATCAATGACGAGATCGATCCGACGCTCTCGTTTCGTCGCTCCTGCCGTGAGGGCGTTTGCGGCTCCTGCGCGATGAACATCGACGGGACGAACACGCTCGCGTGCCTCACCCCAATGGACAGTTTGAAGAAGGGCACGAGCCGGATCGCGCCGTTGCCGCACATGAAGGTGCTGAAGGACCTCGTTCCCGACCTCAGCGGCCTCTACGCGCAGTACGAGCTGATCGAGCCCTGGCTCCAAACCGACCAGCCGCCGCCGGATCGCGAGCACCGCCAGTCGCCGGACGAGCGCGCCAAGCTCGACGGCTCCTGGGAATGCATCCTCTGCTTCTGCTGCTCGACCTCGTGCCCGAGCTACTGGTGGAACCAGGACCGCTATCTCGGCCCGTCGATCCTGCTGCAGTCCTATCGCTGGCTCGCCGATAGCCGCGATCAGCGCACCGGCGAACGCCTGGACCGCCTCGAGGACCCTTTCCGCCTCTATCGCTGCCACACGATCATGAACTGCACCAAGACATGCCCCAAGGGGCTCAATCCGGCGAAGGCGATCGCGAGTACCAAACGAATGATGGCGGAGCGCGGGTAGCTGCTGTGTACTCGTCCCACACCGTTACCCACGGGAGAACCCGATGACCAGTCTTACCGACAAACACCTCCATGGTTATGACCTTCTCCACAATCCCCGCTTGAACAAAGGCACCGCGTTCACGGAAGCCGAGCGGCGCGCATACGGCCTCGAAGGTCTGCTGCCGCCCACGGTCACTTCGATCGACTGGCAGATCGCACGTCGGCACGCCGAGATCGCGAGCCTGGAGAACGATCTGCAGAAGTATCTCGTCCTGTCCGATCTGCAGGCCCGCAACGAGACCTTGTTCTATGCGGTTCTGATGTCGGACCCGGCGACCTATATGCCGCTCGTCTATACGCCGACGGTGGGCGAAGCCTGCCAGAAATTCGCCCACATCTTCCGCTCCGCGCGCGGCATGTACTTGCCGATAACGATGCGCGGCCGGCTCCGCGAAATTCTCCGGAACTGGCCGGAGCAAGATGTGCGGTTCATCGTAGTGACCGACGGCGAGCGCATTCTCGGGCTCGGCGATCTCGGCGCCGGGGGCATGGGCATTCCGATCGGGAAGCTCGCACTCTACACGGCGTGCGCGGGCGTGCCGCCTCAATGCTGTCTGCCGGTCGTTCTCGACGTAGGCACCAACAACCAGACCCTGCTCGACGACCCGCTCTATTTCGGGTTGCGGCAGAACCGTGTACGCGGCGAAGAATACACGGCCTTCGTCGGAGAGTTCGTGGCGGCGGTGCAGGCACTCTACCCGAAAAGCTGCATCCAGTGGGAGGATTTTGCGAACATCAACGCCGTTCCGATCCTGGAGCGGTATCGGGACCAAATCTGCACCTACAATGACGATATCCAGGGGACCGCGGGTATAGCGTTGGCGGGCATCTACGGAGCCCTGCGCATCACGAAACAGAAGATCACCGACCAGCGGTTTCTATTTCTCGGCGGCGGCTCTGCCGGCACCGGCATTGCCGAACTCATCAGCGAGGCGATGGCCCTCGAAGGCATGGATATCCGGGAGGCGAGGCAGCGCAACGCGCTCTTCGACATCCACGGCCTCCTCGTCTCCTCGCGCACCGATCTCGCGGCTTTTCAGAAGCCGTTTGCTCAGGATCGGGAGCCGATCTCCACCTTCGTCGAGGCGGTCAAAGCGATCCGTCCTACCGGCATCATTGGCGTCAGCACGGTGCCGAAGCTGTTTACCCGCGAGGTGATCGAAGCGATGGCGGCGATCAACGAGCGGCCGATCATCTTTCCCTACTCCAACCCGACCTCTCGCTCCGAATGCACCGCGGAGGAGGCTTACCACTGGTCCGACGGCCGGGCCGTATTTGCCAGCGGCAGTCCGTTTCCGCCGGTTGAGATCGGCGGCCGCAGATTCGTCCCGGGCCAGGGCAACAATGTCTACATCTTCCCGGCGATGGGTATGGCCGTCTACGTCACCGAAGCGAAGCGCGTGACCGAGGAGATGTTCATCGTCGCGGCCCGGGCCGTCGCCGAGCAGGTGACCGAAGAGAACCTCGCCGCGGGACTCATCTACCCGCCACAGAGCCGGATCCTCAATGCCTCGCTGCACGTCGCCGAGCGGGTCGCCACGTACATTTTCGATAAAGACCTGGCCCGCGTGCCGCGGCCGCGCGATATCGGCGCGCTCATCCGTGCGCGCGCCTACTGTACGGCCTACCCGGAGTGACGCCCGATGTCGGAGCAGCTTGACGGCCGGGCTCCTCGCGAAGACGGAACTCCGGATCCGACGCCGCCGGTCGCGCCGGCTCGCGCGGATCCGCCACGACATGAGCATGGCCGGCCCCGGATCGTGGTGGTCGGCGGCGGGGCGGCGGGGCTGGAGCTTGCCACTGGGCTCGGTAACGGGCTCGGTCGGCGCGGCCGGGCTGAGATCGCGCTCGTCGAATGCACCCGAATGCATCTCTGGAAGCCCCTTTTCCACGAGGTGGCCGCGGGGAGCCTGGACGTCGGCGAATACGAGCTGAGCTATCTGGCGCAAGCGCATTGGCATAATTTCCGGTAACTGTTCGGCGAAATGGCAGGACTCGACCGCACCAGGAAGAAAGTGCGTCTCGCCGCGACGTTCGACGACGAAGGACGCCAGATCACGCCGCCATGGGACGTGGGCTATGACACGCTGGTGATCCAACGATTTTGGCACGCCCGGAGTCGCGGAGCACGCTGTGCCGCTGGAGACCCTGACTCAGGCGCCAAGGTTCAATCAGCGGCTCGTCAAATGCGTGTCTCAGGCCGCAGACGCAGCTTGGCCCAGTGCGCCCCGGACAGCTTCACGTGACGATCGTCGGCGCCACTCCCACCGGCTCCGAGCTGTCCGCCGAGCCGCATCGCATCATTCGCGAAGTGGTCGCGTACAGATTGGATCGCATCGATCCCGAGCGCGATATCCGGATAGTTCTAATCGAGGCGGTAAATCGCGTCCTGCCCGGCCTCGCCGAACGCATCTCGAAGGCAACGCACTGCCTGCTCGACAAGATAGGCATCGAAGCACGGACTGACGCCAAAGTGACGGAAGTCACGCCAGAGGCATTGCGGCTCGCCGACCGCGGTTTCGGAGTTGTTGGGTGGGCAGCCGGGGTGAGGGCGCCGAGTGTCTTGCCGGACCTCGACGAGCTGGAGGTCAACCGGATCAACCAGCTCGTTGTGGAGCCGACATTACTGACGACCCGCGATCCCAGCATCTTTGCGATCCGCGACTGCGCCGCCTGTCCACAGCCGGGCAAGGCGGGCACCGTCCCGCCGCGCTCCCAAGCGGCGCACCAGGAGGTCGCGCATATGCTGCGACAGATCGAGCGCCGGCAGGGCGGCCGGCCGCTTCAGCCGTCCAAATATCGGGACTTCGGCTCGCTGATGTCGGTCCGTCGTGGGAGTACCGTTGGAAATCTTGTGGGCTTCTGTCCGGCCGCAGCCTTTTCTTCGAGGGCTTGTTCGCAAAGCTCATGTACCGCTCGCTGCGTCTGGCGCACGAGCAGGCGCTGCACGGAACGACGAACGCCGTGGTCACGGCGTTCGCGCGCCCTGTCCCGCCGAACCTGCCCAGCTGTGAAACTGCATTGAGCGTGACTCGGCGCGAGTGGAAAGGAACGAGATGATGAGCGACAAGAGGGTCGAATCCGATAGCCTCGGCCAAGTTGAGGTCCCTGAGGCAACGCTGTGGGGCGCGCAGACGCAGCGCTCACTGCAGCACTTCAGCATCGGGCAGGATCTGATTCCCCGTGAAATGATCACCGCCTACGCAATTCTGAAACGTTGCACAGCGGTCGCGAATTACGCCGGTAATCGCCTCAATGACCAGGCCTTCGAACTTATCAAGCACGTTTGCGATGAGCTCCTTGCCGGCGAGCATCAGGAGATGTTTCCACTGCATGTGTGGATGACAGGCAGCGGCACGCAGTTCAACATGAACGTGAACGAGGTGGTCTCGAACCGATGCTGTCAGCTTGCGGGTACGCCGCTCGGGAGCAAGCGTCCGGTTCATCCCAACGACCACGTCAACATGTCGCAATCGTCCAACGATACTTTTCCATCGGCTATGAATATTGCCGCCGCCACGAGCACCAAGGACCGCCTGCTTCCAGCCGTGACGGCCCTTCGCGATTCGATTGCGTCTAAGGCGGCGCAGTGGGGCGAAATCCTCAAGATCGGCCGAACACATATGCAGGACGCGACTCCACTCACGCTTGGGCAGGAGTGGTCGGGCTATGCCGGCATGCTATCGGACAGTCTCGAACGGATCGAGGACTCGCTCAAGGGGATCTATCGTCTTGCGCTTGGCGGGACGGCGGTCGGGACCGGCATCAATGCGGCACCAGGTTTTGCTGAAGCCGCTGCCTACGAGATCGCAAAGTTCACTCGTCTCCCTTTCGTCAGCGCATCGAACAAATTTGCAGTGCAAGGCGCACACGACGCGCTGGTTCAGCTCTCTGGCACCCTGCGCACGCTCGCGGTTTCACTCTACAAGATCGCCAACGATATTCGCCTGATGTCGAGTGGTCCGCGCGCCGGCTTCGCCGAGCTCCTGATCCCCGAGAATGAGCCCGGTTCCTCGATCATGCCTGGTAAGGTCAATCCGACGCAGGCCGAGGCGCTGACCATGATCGCTGTGCAAGTAATGGCGAACGACGTCGCGGTGGGCTTCGGCGGAGCGGGCGGGTATCTCGAGATGAACGTCTACAAGCCGTTGATGATAGCCAACGTTACGCAGTCGATCCGGCTTCTCTCGGACGGCTGCACCAACTTCCGTCAATTTCTCGTCGAGGGGACGCAACCGAACCGCAAGAAGATCGCCGAGTATGTGGATCGATCGCTCATGCTGGTGACAGCGCTTGCGCCGGTGATAGGCTATGACAAGGCTTCGAAGATCGCGCATCACGCTCTGGAGCATGACCTCACGCTGAAGCGTGCAGCGCTCGATTTGGGTTTCGTGGATGAGCAAACATTCGACCGCGTCGTGGATCCCGACAAGATGGTAAAGCCGTACGTCGCTGTGGCCGGGGGATGAACGAATGGAACGTTTCGGGGCGATCATCACCGACATTCCGGTCCAGGCGCTCGCGATCCTGGTAGGAATTGACAAGTTCATGAGCGAATGCCGCGCTCTGACCAACCTCGTCGGCAATGGCGTTACCACGATCGTGATCAGCTTGGAGGGTGAGCCTAATGCCGACACGCTTCACGCGACCATGGCGCACGCGCTCGAGGTCCGTGAAGCGCTCGCGACATACGGGGCGAAAATGGACGGGCTGCAAATTCTCGATGCTCAATGACAAACGCCACTCAGGAGTAAGATCGACGAAATGCCGCTTATGACGACACGCATCGCCTTGCAGCAGCTCGCGCAACTGGGGCCTTTCCGGTGGCAGAAGATTGCGGCGGGACGCGCGGTCCGAGTAGCGCTCGGCGTGATTGCACCGTTGGCACTCGGTTGGGCGAGCGGTCATGTCGAATACGGTGCTTATGCCGCATTGGGGGCGCTCCCGGCTGGGTTTGTTTCGTTCCAGGGCGAGACACTGAGCCGCGTCGCCGCCGTGGTCCTGGCCAGCATCGGCATGGCGTTCTCAACCTTTGTGGGCGCGACCACAGCCGCGGCGGTTCCATGGCTCCTGGTGCCGATTGTCGCAATCTGGGGATATGTCACCGGACTCGCGATATCGCTCGACCAGCATTGGAGCGTCGCGGTTCTCCAATGGTCGGTCGCCCTGCTGATCGCTATTGGCCTGCCACTCGCGCCGGCGGAGGCACTATTGCGGGCGGCGCTGGTGTTCACGGGTGGGCTGTTCCAAGCTGTGCTCGTCGCTGCGGCGTGGACGCTTCGTCCGGGATTGCGCGAGCGGACGGCGCTTGCGGATTCCTATCGCGCGCTCGCCACCTACGCGACGGATCTGGCGGCCGGCAAGTTCCGAGCGCCACCCCCCGCAGCTTTTCCGGCGGCCACATCCCTCACCGACGCCAATCCGCTCTTGCCCGCCGCAGTGCGGTTGACGCTGATCGACTTGCTCGAGGAAGCCGAAAGCATTCGCGCTTCGCTCGCGGCACTTGCCGCAACGGCCGATGAAGTCGAGCTTCGCACCCTGCTGAACGATGCCGCTGTCGTCCTCACCCTGATCGCCGATGCCCTCATAAGCGCGCGGGCTGGGCGACTGCCCTTGATCCGAAGGTTACGGGAGACACTCGTTCATCGCACCATCGCACCCGAGGCACCCTGGCGCTGGGCCGGCGAGGCGCTGCTGGGGCAATTGCGCGCCGTCGAACGAACCGCGGCCAACCTTGAAGGGTTGCGATCGCAACAACTCACCGACAGCGCTCCGGATATGCGAGCGCCAACAGCAGCGCAAAACGATGCGTCATGGGCTCTCACCACGTTGCAGGCCAATCTCACCACGACCAGCGAGGCTGGCCGCCACGCTCTACGACTGGCCGTGGCCGCGGCGCTTGCCGAGGCCATCGTCCAGGCCGCAGGCCTCTATCAGGGGCGTTGGGTGGCGCTAACGATCTTCATCGTACTGAAGCCGGACTATGCCTCGACGCTCTATCGAGGCGTGCAGCGGGCCTTGGGCACCGCGCTGGGAGCCGGGCTGGGCGCATTCGTAGAATTTGTCCATCCGGGCCCCGAGAGCGAGATCGTGGCCGCCGCCGTGTGGATCGCGGCCGCCTACGCGCTCTTTGACGTAAACTATCTCCTATTCAGTCTGTATCTGACCGCTTTCATCGTTGGCCTTCTTAGCCTTCTCGGCAGTTCACCGCTGGGTACGGCCGAGGCGCGCTTCCTCGATACTTTCATTGGCGCGGTGCTTGGACTCCTCGCCTATCTCGCTTGGCCCACATGGGAGGGCGCCGCCGCTCAGGAGAAGTTCGCGCTGCTTCTCGAGGCGCATCTCGGCTATGCCACGGGTCTATTGCGCGCGTTCGCGTATCCCGGGAGTGTCGAGGCGCCGCGGTTGCGCCAGCTGCAAGCGGCAGCGCGCCGTGCACGCAGCAACGCCGAGGCGGCAACGGCCAGACTGTTCCAGGAACCGCCCCAGGCGCCGATGACGCCCACGATCGCCCAAGCCTTGATTGCAGCGGTGAGCGGGCTGGCCCACGCCGAGCTTGCGTTGCACACACTCGCGTTGCACACGGAACTCTCGAGCCGGCAAACGGATCTGCCTCGTTCTGCTGTCGCTGCGATCCAAGCTTTGGCGACAGCGCTCGATACCGCGATGCAGCACTTGGCTTTGGCCCTGAGGAGCGGAGCGCGGCCGCAGCCTATTCCGGCACTCCGAGGGATCCACGCGCAGTTGCGCAACGAAGTACCGGGGGCCGTGTTTATTGGCCTAACGGACCGATTGGTCGATGCCATAGATACCGTTGACGCGATCCTGCGCCGCGGGTTTCCGGCAAACGCCCGATCCGAGGCGGCGGTTCAATGAGCGCTTCGCCTATCCAGCGCGATTCCGAGCGGCTAGGTTGAAGGCTCACACCCCCAAGCCGCACCTTCTGCACAGCAAGCTCTTTTCGATGAGCGACCTCGTCACTTCGGTTTTCCTCGTCTATGTCGGGCTGATTTCGATAGTGAATCCCGGTTGCAAGCGCGCCAATCTTCTTGGCATTGACGCAGCAGGAGTTCGGCAGGGCAAGAGGCCGCGCCCACCGCGAGCAGTTCCAGCGCCTCATGGCCGATCACGGCGTGACCTGCTCAATGAGCCGGTCGGGGAATGTGTGGGACAACGCGGGCGATGGAGAGCCTCTTCGCGTCGTTGAAGACCGAACGCATCGCTCGCAAGACCTACCGCACAACGGATGAGGCCAAAGCCGACGTGCGCGACTACATCGAGCGCTTCTTCAACCGAAGCGCCGACACTCGACGACCGGCCATCTCAGCCCTGTGGAGTTTGAGATGCAGATCGGATTAGCTTAACCGCACGTTATCCGAACCAGCAGCAGGCCAGGACTGGTCTAAAGCGCCGGGCGATTTTGCGCATGTGGTGTTGGGCGGACGCGGCGCACTTGCGCGCCTTCTCGCCCTCTTTTTGACGAGCCATTTATGCCTTCGCCTCGTCGAGCACATGGTGGCGGTAACGGATCGTCATGCCTCGCCACGTTCGCCGCCATCTTCGAAATCGCGCTCACTTCGATTTGTCGGATGCGTTCGCGGGATACCGCATAGCGCTGTGAAAGTACATCAAACGTGGCCGGTGTCTCCTTCAACCGACGCTCCACAATGATGTCTCGCTCGCGTGGATTGAGGGTGTAGAACGCGTCGGCCATCAGCTGGCGGCGACGATGCCCCTCTTCGATATCGCCGACCACCGCGTCTTGGATCGGCCGCTCGTCTGGCAGGAGTTCCAGCCAATCACTGTCACTACGTGTGGAAGTCATCGCGTTGAGCGAGTTGTCCATGCCGTCCATGCGACGGTTCATGTCGATCACTTCGGTCTCCGATACGCGGAGATGCAACGCGATCGCCGCCACAAACTCGGGCGCGATGTCGCCCGGCTCGAAATGATCGAGCGTCCCCTTGAGGCGCCGCAGATTGAAAAAGAGCTTCTTCTGCGCGCTCGTCGTGCCGATCTTGACCAGAGACCAGGAGCGAAGGACGTACTCCTGCATGCCGGCGCGGATCCACCAGATGGCATAGGTCGCAAAACGAAACCCGCGATCCGGTTCAAACCTCTCCGCGGCTTCCATCAAACCGATATTACCCTCTGACACGAGGTCGGCGAGCGGCAGGCCGTAGCCACCGAACCCACGCGCGATCTTTACGACGAGACGCACGTGGCTGCCCAGCAGCTCGTCGAGTGCCGCGCGATCACGATGCTGACGCCAAGCGGCCGCAATCTCGCGCTCCCGCTCGTGCGTGAGCATCGGATACCGTTGGGTTTCTCTTAGTAATCGCATCACCAGAGGGTCCACTTTCATTGACATGCCAAGTCTCCCGCCGGGTCGTGGTTAGGGTAATGGAAGCGGGCAGTCCCACGCGCGTGGTCAGAATTGGCTCGTCCTTGTTGAGCATCTCTGTTTGCTCCTCGTTGGTGGCAGCCCGCATATGATGGATAACCGAGCGGTCCCGGTACCGTCTATTACGCCTGCGAATTGGTGCTATCCTCTTGAGGTCCGGCGGGGCGACACCTTGGTTTAGAGAGAGCAACGAAACGTAGGGCAAACGCTGCCGCGAACATCGGCGTGGTACAGGTTTTCCTATTAAAGAGACGTGCTACGCTGGCATCCATGAACAATGGCGTCATTTATCTGACCTCGGCGCTTGCCGACCCCCTGATCCCCGCAGGGGTCGTCATCATTGTGGGCTTCCTCGTAACGCGGTTTGCGTTCAAGACCCGTCCGATTGCGCGCTTCATCTGCTACTTGGTGTTTGCCATTTGTCTAACTGGCGCGCTCTTCCTGGCCGGCATTGTTCCGTATGCTCCTTCGCCCACTACAACCGGAACGACAAAGTACCTCGTCGTCAGCCTGTACAAAGTCATCTGGTGGATTGCGGTGTCTTGGCTGCTGGCCGGCTTTATCCGTGCATTTATGATTCTTGAAACCGAGCCGAAAGAGACCCGCTTGGTGCAGGATTTGTTGGCTGGTCTCATTTATGTCGGCGCGTTCTTCGCTATCGTTGCTTACGTTTTCGACATGCCGGTAAGTGGCTTGCTTGCGACATCGGGAGCGATTGCCATTATTCTCGGCCTCGCTCTTCAAAGCACTTTGGCGGACGTATTTTCGGGCATCATTCTCAATTTTGCTAAGCCGTATCGTCCTGGAGATTGGGTGATCTTCGACCGCGAGACACAAGGAACGGTCGTCGAATTGACGTGGCGGGTGACGCAAATTGTCACCGGCAGCAACGACCTTGCAATGTTGCCGAACAGTACGATCGCCAAGTCCAAGCTTATCAACCTTAGCCATCCCACCTCAGTCCACGGAATGAGCATAAGTCTGGGCATTGAGCCAACAGTGCGCGTGTCGACAATTTGCACGGTGCTTGAAGCCGCACTTCTGAGCAGCAATCGGATTCTGCACGTGCCGCGTCCAACGGTCACGATCACAGCGCTCAATGCGGTGTCAACGAATTGCGAGCTCTATTTTTTTGTGGCGAGCATTGGCGCGGAAACCGATGCTCAGAACGAACTTTTTGACCTCATTCAGCGTCATTGTGCCGCCTCCGGCGTGCATCTGGCGCCACCACCCGGCACTCCGGTCATGTCGGCTCCGCGAACGTTCGAGAGCGATTCACAGATGTCGCCTCAAAACCTTCTGGATCGTTTGTCTATCTTCGCACCTTTGACCGAGGACGAGCGGGGATCGTTAGCGGCGAAATTACGGCAGCGATCGTGCCGAGCGGGTGAAACAATTGTCGAAACCGGTGCACCGCTGCATGCACTCTTTATCATCCGTTCTGGCGTTCTCTTGGCGTCACGCGAAGAAGGAGGGCGAGAAGTTGAGCTGCTCCGGATGGCTCCGGGCGACTGGTTTGGCGAAGCGAGCGTACTGACGGGCGCAGTCGCAAGGGCAAAGATTATCGCTCTTTCGAAAGCGGTTCTTTACGAGATATCAAAAGCCGATCTCGCTCCAATCCTAAAGGAGAGACCGACTATTGCAACCGAACTCGGCCACATTATGGCGCTACGCGAGGCGACGTTGCAGAAGCGGCTCGAACAGCACGTGGATCGCGGCAGACATGATGAGGATTTGGCCGATTGGCTGGCCATGCGCGTGAAGATGCTTTTCCATTTGAATTGAGTAGCCGAGCAGCCGGTCCTTTTACAGGGAGACTGCTTCCAAATACTCGTCCCGAGACGGATGTCGTTGTCACCATGCTGGTCGCGTATCGCCCCTCGCGTGCACTCTTCACGTTATGTCCGTCCGCTGAGAGATCGGTGGTCCGCCCTTTCGTGCAATAGAAATTGCGAGGGTTGCTCGGGCGAGCCGAGCGAGCCTCATGCACGGAGGGTGGACCATGAAGAAGTATAGCGAAGCTTTTGTTGGATTCGACACGAAGAAGAAGAAGCATGCTGTGGCAATCGCCGATGGCGGGCGCGATGGTGAGGTTCGGTACGTTGGCGAGATCGACAGTTCGCCGGCGACGGTTGAGAAGGTGATCGGCAAGCTGGCGGACGGATACGCGAAGCTGCACGTCTGCTACGAGGCTGGTCCAACCGGATACGGCTGTACCGCCAAGTCAGGGCGCTCGGCCGCGACTGCACAGTCGTTGCGCCATCGCTGATTCCAAAGAAGCCGGGCAAACGGGTTAAGACCAATCGCCTTGACGCGGTTTCGCTCGCGCGATTGCTTCGAGCCGGCGCGGCCTCGATCCGCAGCTCGTTGCAATCGTGCCAAACTGGTCAATGGCGCCGGTGGTTTCAGGCTCTCGGCCTCGTCCCCTCGGAACGCTCCACCAGCGAAACCGTGCGACGCGCCGGTCTAACGCTTGCCGGCAATCGGCGCGCTCGCCGCGTGCTCATCGAAGGAGCCTGGACCTACCGCTATCCAGCCCGCGTCAGCGAGACCATGCGCGCCCGCATCGAGGGGCTGCTAAAGGGCGTCCGTGACATCGCCTGGAAAGCACAGGTTCGGCTCTGCGCCCGCTATCGCCGGCTCGTCGCAGCAGGCGAGAAAACGCCGGTGGTTATCGCCGCGATTGCCCGCGAAATGGCAGCGTTTCTTTGGGTCATCGGTCACCAGCTCGAACCGTCAACCTGACCTCATCGCGCCCAAAGACCGCGCTGCGCAGAGCTGGGGATGGAGCCACGGAGGGGAACTCTTGGCTAGACTACGTGGCCGGGCTCTGCCAGACGCCCGCCTTTTAGATGCCGGAAAAGCTCCGAGACGAAACACGGAATGCGGTAATCATCCCGCGGATAAGAGTCTGACCGTCGTCTCAAGCGCTCCATCTCCTGCTCTGTGCAGCTCCTCATCAGAGCCAGCTCCGGAACCGTCTGGTCGCCCGGCCGCATCGCTGCTACCAACGGCGTTGACTACGGACATAAAAGTTATGTCCCGACGAGCGAACTTAAGCGGGTCTCTCTGCAGCGATGGCGCGAAGCAGGTCCGCGCGGCTAACGATGCCGATGATCCGCCCATAGCGAACCACTGGAACCCGCTTTATACGATGAGCCGTCAATAGCCGGGCGATCTCGCTGACGTCCGTCTCTTCGTCCGCGGTTATCACCGGGTGTACCATGATGTCACGCGCTAGGCGGTCCGGAGTCCGCAGGCTCGCGAGAAAATCGGCGTTGAGCGTCTCGCCTTCGGCAAGCAGCTCCAACCACCAGTCTCGACGCGTGTCACGGTTTGCGTCGTCGCGGCCAATGAGATCGCCCTCGCTCACCATGCCGATCGGAACGCCTGCAACGTCGACGACCGGGACTGCGCTGATCCCCCGTTCGAGCAAGAGCTGGGCGATCTGCCGCATCGGCGTTTCGGGTTTTACAGAGGCTACGTTCGTCGTCATCACATCGCGTGCCTTCATGAGAGCGCCTCTTATGCGTCGAATTGGCGAGCGGGAAATGTCGAGGTTGGTGCTAAGAGATTAGCCGAGCTGTCGAAGGCACGGGTTGATTCAAGTCAGCTTTTCATCTGCCTTCTTGATCACGCTGCAATCGCGCAGGGCACTTTGCGCGTGGTCGGCCTTACCGGATTTAACCGCAACTTACGCCGTCTCACGCCATCGCTATCGTGCTTCGGTGTAACAAGATGTGGGCGGAGATGGCCAAGGACAGAGCCTCGTCCGCGTTTCACGCCCGGGAACCCCGATGTCTCGCGCGGCAGTCACAGTGTCAAAGGATCACAAGGGGACGCGCCCGTGAAACTGGACCGACCGCAATGGGTTTCATCGAACCCTTGAGGAGAATGCCGATGTCAGCGCAAAGCGGAGAAATCGCCCGCTCTACTGCCCCGACGACCGCAGCGACGGCAAGCCATTGGCCGTTCATCCTGGCGTGGCTCTTCACGCTCATCTTCTATTTCATTCAATACGCCCTCCGCTCCGCGCCGGGCGTGATGATTCCAGAGCTCAGCGAAGCTTTCGGTCTGACAGCGCTCGGCATCAGTTCACTCCTCGGGCTCTACTATTACACTTATGCCGGCTTCGCCATCATCGCCGGCGCATCACTCGATCGCTACGGCGCCAAGGGGCCCATGGCCATAGGCGTCTTCACCGTCGCGGTCGGTAGCGTCCTCTTCGGGCTGGGCTCTATCGGGGCAGCCGAGACGGGTCGGCTGCTGCAAGGGGCCGGATCGGCTTTCGCCTTCACCGGCGCAGTCTATCTCGCAGCTCACGCGTTCTCCAGCCGGTGGCTCGCCACCGCCGTCGGTTTCACGCAGTTCGCCGGGATGCTCGGCGGCTTCGCCGGACAGTTCTCGGTCGCTCCCCTGGTGCACGGCCAGATCGGATGGCAAGCCTTTTGGATCTATTCCGGCGTGTTGTTAGTAATCGTCGCGGTCCTGGTGCTGATTCTTACGCCGGGTAGCCACGAGCCTAATCGCGGCTCCGCATGGGCGATGTTCGCACCCTATAAGATCGTCCTGCGGAACCCCCAATCCTATCTTTGCGGGTTCATCGGCGGCCTCCTGTTCATGCCAACGACCATCGGCGCCATGATCTGGGGCGTCCCATTTCTCGGCATTGAGGGCGTGGGGCATGCGGAGGCGGCAGCGCGATCCTCGATGGTACCGCTTGGCTGGGTGATCGGCGCGCCACTGCTCGGCTACATCGCCGATCGCATCGGACGTCGCAAACCGGTGATCCTGGGCGGCATCGGTCTCATGCTGGTGGCCCTCATCGCCATCGTCTACACGAACGGCGTCCTCCCGCCATATGTTGGAGGCCTCGCCTTCGGGATCGGTTCCGGTGCAGCAATGATCCCCTATACGATCATCAAGGAGGTCAATCCGGATAACGTGAAGGGAAGCGCCACGGGCGCAATGAACTTCCTGGTGTTTTGCTTCAGTGCCTTCCTCGCACCGCTGTTCGGGCTGGCGCTCGTCCATCTCTCCGGCGGCCAGAGCCCGACGCTCGAGACCTTTCGTGAAGCCGATCTGATTTGGATCGGCGGCATCGTGCTGTCTTTCGTTCTGACATTGTTTCTGCGCGAGACCGGCGCCGCCGTGCAGCCGGCTCATCAAGCTTGAGGGCTGCAGTGATGCTTAACAAAGCCGATGCTACCCGCATTCATGCGACAGAAGCCGGCACGGGACCGACGCGGCAGCAACTCCCGCACTGGATCGCTCACCTGCCACCCTGCAATGCGGCCTGTCCCGCAGGAGAGAACATTCAGGCTTGGCTCGCACATGCGCGGGCCGGCCGATGGCAGGAGGCGTGGCGGCAAATCCTCGATGACAATCCGTTTCCGGCGGTGCATGGACGGGCCTGTTATCACCCGTGTGAGAGCCGATGCAACCGCGCGGAGCTTGATAGCGCGGTCGGCATCCACGCCGTCGAGCGCCTCGTGGGCGATCTCGCTCGGCAGGAGAAGTGGCAGCCGCGAAGCGGCGATCCTACCGGCCGACGCGTTCTTATTGTCGGTGCCGGCCCCGCCGGCCTTTCCTGTGCCTACCACCTCGCGCGTGGTGGCCACACAGTGGAGGTTCGTGAGGCGACCGAGGAACCCGGCGGCATGATGCGGTGGGGTATTCCCGCCTATCGCCTGCCGCGCGACGTCGTCCGCGAGGAGATTGCTCGCATTTCCGCGATGGGCGTGACGATCACCTGCGGGCGAAAAGTGGAAGACGTGCTGGCCGAGCAAAAAAAAGGCGGATTCGACGCAGTGTTCCTCGCCGTCGGAGCGCAGGCGGCCAATCGACTCGATATCCCTGCCGCTGACGGGCGCCGCCTGATAGACGGGGTAAGCCTTCTGGCCGAGACCGAGCAGGGACATCCGCCGCGCCTCGGCCGCGTGGTCGGCGTAATCGGCGGCGGCAACACCGCAATGGACGTCGCCCGCGTCGCCAAGCGGCTTGGTGCCGAAGAAGCGGTGCTGATCTTCCGCTATGACCAGCCTCATATGGAAGCTTTGCCCGCCGAGGCGGAGGAAGCCTTCGCCGAGGGGGTAAAGATCCGTTGGCTCTCCGTCGCAAGCAAGTTCGGTACGAATGGCGTGACCGTCGAGAGCGTGGAGATGGGGCCGAACGGCACGACGATCCCGACGGGACGTTTTGAGACATTGCCCGCCGACAGCTTGGTGCTCGCAGTGGGCCAGCACGCCGAACTCGACTTCATCCGAGGCCTTCCCGGGGTCGCGATTGAACCCAATGACGTCGTCAGTGTCGATGACCAATTCATGACTGGCCACCGCGGCGTGTTCGCCGGCGGAGACATGGTGGGTGGCGCGCGGACCATGACCACCGCGGTTGGCATGGGCAAGCATGCAGCGCGCGCCATCGACGCCTATCTCAACGGCGCAAGCTACGAGCGGCCGGCAAAGCACCCGCCGGTCAGTTTCGATATGTTGGACCTGCCGATATTCCTCGAAGCGACCCGCCATGCTCAACCTGAGTTGCCGCTCGCTACCCGCGCCGGCTTCACAGAGGTCGTGCAGGGGCTGAGCCAGGAACAAGCAAAAGGAGAGGCCGGCCGGTGCCTGTCCTGCGGCAACTGCTTCGAATGCGACAATTGCTTTGCGGCGTGCCCGGAGCAGGCGATCGTCCGCCGCGGCCCCGGGCGCGGCTATCGAGTGGAGGCTGACCTCTGCACCGGATGCGGGGTTTGCTTCGAGCAGTGCCCTTGTCACGCCATCGCGATGCAGCCTGAGATCGTGCCCTCGACCGCGCCAATCGGACCAACCGGCGAGCCGCTCGCGCCAGTCCGCTTTCTCCTGCGCGAGTGATGCGCGCGGCATAAGCGTCCCGATCACATCATCTAGAACACTGAGGGACTAACCGTGAAAGCTGTAATCTTCAGCGCCCACGAATTTGATCGCGAATCGTTCGCTTGTGCCAACCAGCGTCATGGTCATCAACTGACCTTCGTTGCGCCGAGCCTCGACCCGACCACCGCATCGCTTGCGCGCGGTTACCCTGCGGCGATCGTCTTCGTCAACGATCGCCTCGATGCGGCAACGCTCGAAATCCTCAGAACTGGCGGCACCCAACTGGTGGCGCTGCGTTGTGCAGGGTTCAACAATGTTGACTTGGCCGCGGCCGAACGGCTCGGCCTCCGTGTAGTTCATGTGCCTCGCTATTCGCCGCATTGCGTGGCAGAGCATGTCTTCGCGCTGCTGCTTGCGCTGATGCGTCACATCCCGCGAGCCTACAACCGCGTGCGCGACGGCAATTTCAGCGTCGATGGTATGACCGGTTTCGAACTCAGCGGGAAAACCTTCGCCATCATCGGTACGGGACGCATTGGCTTGACAGTTGCCCGCATCGCGCACGGCTTCGGCTGCAAGCTTGTCGGCTCCGATCCTTACCCGCCTTTGGCTGCCGAGACGGGTCTGCCGATTACGTATCTTCCGTTCGAGGAGGCGGCGGCACAGTCCGACGTCATTTCCTTGCACGTGCCGTTCACGCCAAAATCTTTCCATCTCGTGAACGGGGCTCTCCTGGCGAGGATGAAACCGACCGCGGTTCTGATCAACACGGGGCGCGGCGCACTGATTGACACGGCGGCGCTCATAAACGCGCTCAAAGACGAGAGGATCGGTGGCGTTGGGCTCGACGTCTATGAGCAGGAGGAACGCGTGTTCTACCGCGATATGTCGGACAAGGTTTTGACCGACGACGTTTTGGCGCGGCTCCTCAGCTTCCGTAATGTCATCGTCACCAGTCATATGGGCTTTCTGACGCACGAAGCGCTTGCGGAGATCGCGAAAGCGACGATCGGCAACCTCACAGCTTTCGATCGCGGCCAGCCGCTTGTCGACGAAATCAAGCATCAACGAGCTTGAAGCATGCATTCTGGTGCCGCTTGCGCCTCGGCGGGTCGCCGCGACGCCAACTGAAAGAGAAAGACGATCATGGACAAGATCGAAACACTCGACGGCAACACGGCCGTTGCTCATGTTGCTTACCGCATCAACGATGTCTGCGCGATCTTTCCTATCACGCCGTCATCGACGATGGCGGAACTTGCCGACGAGTGGGCCGCGCACGGGCAACCCAACATTTGGGGCACCGTCCCGACGGTTCAGGAGATGCAGGCGGAAGGCGGCGCTGCCGGCGCGGTGCATGGCGCGCTTCAGGCCGGTGCCCTGACCACCACCTTCACCGCCTCCCAGGGCCTGCTGCTCATGATGCCGAACATGTTCAAGATCGCGGGTGAGCTCACCGCCTGCGTCTTTCACGTGGCGGCACGAGCCATCGCGACGCAGGCTTTGTCGATCTTTGGCGATCATTCGGACGTAATGGCGGTGCGCGCGACTGGTTTCGCTATGCTTGGCGCGGCATCAGTCCAGGAGGCGCACGATCTCGCGCTGGTGGCGCAGGCGGCCACGCTTGAAGCGCGGGTGCCATTCGTCCATTTCATGGACGGTTTCCGTACGTCGCATGAAGTGAATACGTTGGTGATGCTCTCCGACGAGCAGATTCGAGCGATGATCGACGACGACCTGGTGCGCGCGCACCGCCGGCGGGCTCTGAGCCCCGAGCGACCCGTGACACGCGGCACCGCGCATAATCCCGACACCTTTTTCCAGGCGAGAGAAACGGTAAACCCCTATTACAATGCCACGCCCGGCATCGTGCAGCGCGCCATGGATCGTCTGGGGTCGCTGACCGGGCGTCACTATCGCCTCTTCCGTTATGACGGACATCCGGAGGCGGAGCGCGTCGTGGTCGCGATCGGCTCCGCTGCGGAAACGCTGCGCGCGACGGCCGCGCAGCTGATCACCGCAGGAGAGCGTGTCGGCGTACTGCAAGTTCTCCTTTTCAGACCCTGGTCGGCGAAGGATTTTCTGGCCGCCCTTCCGAACAGCGTCACACGTGTTGCGGTGCTCGACAGCAATAAGGAGCCCGGCGCGCCAGCCGAGCCGCTCTGCCTCGACGTGGTGCAAACACTAGCGGACGCCACCGCGCGCGGGCTGCACGCATCAATGCCGCTCGTCATCGGTGGCCGCTACGGCTTGTCGTCGAAAGATTTTTCCCCGGCGATGGCCAAGGCGGTATTCGACCACCTGAAAGAGAAGGAACCTCGGACCGGCTTCACCGTCGGGATCATCGATGATGTCTGTGGGACGAGCCTGACCGTCGATGCAAGCTTCGGCATCAAATTGCCCGGCGTCCACAGTGCGCTCTTCTTCGGCCTTGGGTCTGACGGAACGGTCGGCGCGAACAAGAATAGCGTGAAAATTCTCGCCGAGGATCCAGGACGCTACGCCCAAGGCTACTTCGTCTATGACAGCCACAAATCCGGTGCCGAGACGATCAGCCATCTGCGCTTCGGCAACGCGCCGATCACCGCCCCTTACCTTGTTCAGTCGGCCGACTTCATCGGCGTGCACAAGTTCGACTTCCTGAAAAAAATGGATGTCCTTGGCGCCGCGCGACCCGGCGCGACCGTCCTCATCAACGCGCCTTTCGATGCCGAGTCGGTCTGGGACCACCTGCCGCGACCGGTGCAGCAGCAAATCATTGACAAGCGAGTGCGGCTCTTCGTCATCGACGCAAGCGGCGTCGCTCAGCGTCTTGGCCTGGGGCCGCGGGTGAACACGATTCTGCAGGCGTGCTTTTTCGCCATCAGCGGCGTATTGCCGCGGGAAGAGGGTATTCAGCGTATCCGCCATTCGATCGAGAAGAGTTACGGCGCGAAGGGCCGTGCGGTGCTCGAGAAGAATTTTGCCGCGGTCGATACGGCAATCGAGCACCTGCACGAGGTCAAGATTCCGACGAACGTCACTTCCAAAGAAGAGCTGCGGGTCATTGTGCCGGCCGATGCGCCCGACCAGATCAAGCGCATCGCGGCGCTGCAATTCGCAGGCCGGGGTGACGAGATCCCGGTCAGCGCCATTCCGGTGGACGGAAGTTACGAGGGCGGGACCACCCAGTACGAAAAACGCAACATGGCCGTTGAGGTGCCGGTCTGGAATCCGAACCTCTGCATCCAATGCGGCCAATGCAGCATCGTCTGCCCGCACAGTGTCATCCGGGCCAAGGCGTACGATGGCGCGCTGCTCGAGGGAGCGCCAGACACCTTCAAATCGGCTCCCGTCAACGCGCGCGGCTACCCTGACAAGCGCTTCACGCTGCAGATCGCGGTCGAGGATTGTACTGGATGCGGTATCTGTATCGATCATTGCCCTGCCCATGACCCGCTCGATCCGGGGATCAAGGCGATCAATTTGAGCGAGCGGCTGCCCCTCGTCGAATCCGGTAGGCGCGACTTTGTATTTTTCGAAACCCTGCCGGAACACGCTCGGGAAGAGGTCGATCTGCATGTCTCGCGGGGACTGCAATTCGTCCGGCCGCTGTTCGAGTTCTCCGGCGCCTGCGCCGGCTGTGGCGAGGCGCCTTATCTGAAGCTGCTGTCTCAGCTGTTCGGCGACCGTTTGCAAATCGCCAATGCGACCGGCTGCTCGTCGATCTATGGCGGCAACCTGCCGGCGCTGCCATGGCGTGCCGGTGCCGATGGGCGCGGCCCGGCCTGGAGCAACAGTCTGTTCGAGGACAATGCCGAGTTCGGTTTCGGCATGCGTCTCGGGGTCGACCAGCAGACGGCCATGGCGCGCGCGCTCGTCCGCAGTTTGACGGATCGCGTCGGCGCCCGCCTCGCCGAGGAGATTCTCAACGCGCCGCAGCGCACGGACAGTGAGATCGTCGCTCAACGCGGCCGTGTTGACGAGCTGAGACGCGCGCTTGCGACCGCGTCGGATGCGCCGGCGCGAGATCTGCTGGCGTTGGCCGAGTATCTGGTACGGCGGAGCCTGTGGATTGTGGGGGGCGACGGATGGGCCTACGATATCGGCGCTGGCGGACTCGATCACGTGCTGGCACAAGACCGCAACGTCAACGTCCTAGTGCTGGATACCGAGGTTTATTCCAATACCGGTGGTCAATCCTCGAAGGCGACGCCGCTCGGAGCCTCGGCGAAGTTTGCCGCCGCCGGCAAACGCACGCCTCGTAAGGACTTGGCGCTTCAGGCCATCGCCTACGGCTACGTCTATGTCGCCCAGATCGCGTTGGGGGGTAGCCCCGAGCAGACGATCCAGGCGCTCCGCGACGCCGAGGCTTATGATGGGCCGTCGCTCATTCTCGCCTACAGTCATTGCATCGCGCACGGCTTCGACCTGCGCGACGGGATGAAGCAGCAACATCGCGCGGTCGCCAGCGGATACTGGCCGATGTTCCGGTTCGATCCGAAATTGCGTCGGGCGGGCATGAATCCCTTTCGTCTCGACAGCACGCGACCGAGACTGCCGATCGAAGACTTCGTCTATCGCGAGCTTCGCTATCGGATTCTCAGCCAGACGCGGCCCGAAGACGCACGGATTCTGTTGCGTCAGGCACAAGCCGCGGTCGAGGAGCGTTACCGAGTGTACGAGGACTTGGCAGCGCGCGACGGATCACGGTTCCATCCCTTCTGGCAGGACGATGCGGTCACCCACGAGGCAAAGACCGAGGAGACAACACGATGAATCTGCGATCTAGCTATCTCGGCCTGTCTTTGGCACACCCCGTTGTTGCCGGCGCCTCGACGCTTTCGGCGACCTTCGACGGCATTCGCAGACTGGAAGATGCCGGGGCCTCGGCAATCATCGCGGCATCGGTTCACGAAGAGGAGGTTCTGGCCGAAGAAAGTGCATTTGAGTCCGCGCGCACGATCGGTGCCGAAAGCCATCCTGAAGTGACGAGCTATCTGCCTTCGCTGCCGCATTACCATGGCGCCCTCGCAGCGCATGTCGAGATGATCCGGCGGGCCGCCGAAAGCGTATCTGTGCCACTGGTTGCCAGCCTGAACGGGATCACGCGCGAGGGCTGGACGGGCATTGCGAGTGATTTACAGCAGGCCGGAGCGGCCGCGCTCGAGCTCAACCTGTTCCACATTCCCACGGGTCTTTGGGAAACATCGGCTGAAGTCGAGACCAGACTGGTGAATATCGTACGCGACGTTTGCGCCGCCGTGAGGATTCCCGTGAGTGTCAAACTCGTGCCCAATTTCACTGCACCGGGTCGTCTTGCCGCCGCGCTCGTGGACGTTGGCGCCAGCGGGATCGTTCTGTTTAACCGGTCCTACGAGCCGGACATCGACCTGAAGACGATGCAATTCAAGCTCAGCCTGCGCTTGTCGACGGCGGAGGAGATCCGCGTGCCGCTGACATGGATCGCGCTGTTGTCCGGAAATACACCGCTCACCCTCGTGGCCGGGCGGGGCGTCGAAGGATCCGATGAGGTGGTCAAGTACTTGCTTGCTGGCGCAGACGTGGTCCAGACGGCATCGTCATTGCTGCGTCATGGCCCGGCATACATCGGCCGCCTCGTGGAGGGATTGGTGGAATGGCTCGATGCGCACAGCGCCAACTCGGTCGAGGATATCCGAGGGCGTATGCGCTTGGTGCGACCTGCTCATTCAGAGAAAATGCTGCGCGCGCAATATCTTCGCTCGGTGCTGAGGGAACGCGTCATGGATGAGGATCGACGCTCGGTCGTTCTGGTTTAGCACTCGGCTTCATCGTGGCACACCGTTTGCCGTGACTCTGACGACAATTTACCAGCGCTTACCCGACCTCACTCCGCTCCATCTGCCGACGGTGCGATGATCGGCACTGGCAATGCCGTGCCGACCGGCGCACGGTTCTACAGTGAGGGCGCTTCAAATGAAGGTCCGAAGAACCATCCTTAGCAGGCGCGAGCGTGCGTGGCTTGGCACGCTGATCAGGCGCGAGGTGCTGTGTCCGGAGATTGGAAGGGGACGGCCATGGCGATGACAAGCACGGAGATCCGACGCGATCTGGCAACCCTCTCCATGCTGATCGCAATGTTCGAAAGCGCCGATCCGCTGGAAGAGGACGATGCGGAGGAGTTGTGGTGGGCCTGTGCGCAATGGCGGGCGTTGAGTGCGCTGCTGGAATCGCGCCGCGTCCAGTGCCGTCACAAGGTCGTAAGCCTCATGGCATGGTGCGGCTGCGAGAGCGCCGCTGACGCGGCCCGTGGCCGGGCTGATGTGCAGAGGGTGGGGGTGCTTCGATGAGGGGCCTCAACGTCGTCATCGCCCGGGTGAACGGCTTTTGCGATCGGTTGAACAGCGGCCTCACAGCCGTCGCGATCGTTCTTGCCGTTGCAGTCCTATCGATGGCGGCGGTACGGGCTGGCCAGATCGCCGAAGGCTCCGACACCGACTATTCGAGCGACAATAGCGCGCCAGAAATGACGTGGCTCGCTGACTGAATCTGCAAGCAATTCCAAATGCGCGCGGAAGTGGCATGAACACCAGTCGCTATCCTTCGACGGAAGCGCCAATCGGCGGCTTGCGCCCCACGCAGATGAGCGTCGGCTACGCGGAAGTCGCACTGAAGCGCAAAGAGTGGCGCGCTCGTTCTCGGGAGGAGGCCCAGCATTTCATCGAGACCCACCAGTTTCCCGCCATTAAGGGTCCAGGCAAGGCCTATTACATCATCGACCATCACCACCTTGGCCGCGCGCTTCTGGAGGAGCAAGTTGGGACGGCGAGCGTGGCGGTCTTGAGCGATTTGTCGGAACTCGATCCGGAAGAATTCTGGATCGTCATGGATTATCGCCGCTGGACGCATCCCTATGACGAGCATGGTCGGCGTCGAGACTTTTCCGATATGCCGACGACGCTGAGGCAGCTCCCCGATGATCCCTATCGCAGTCTCGCGGCACAGGTTCGACGGGTGGACGACTATCCTAAAGACGTGACCCCCTTCGCGGAATTCCTGTGGGCCGATTTCTTGCGCCGGCGCATTCCCCGCGCTGAGCTGACGCGTGACGCGGCCGCGCTGCAGCTCGCGCGCAAATACGTTCGCAAAATCGAGGCGGCCTATCTGCCGGACTGGTCGGCGATCAGCAGGAGCTGAGCGGGCCACGCAGTCAGCTTCTGGAGCGACCGAATGTCACACCCGGCTTGACTTCCTGGTGCAGTTCTCGCAAGCAGGACTGCGCGGTGCTACGGTTTGGTGCTGGGCAGGCGGCATACCGAAGACCTTGAAAGACTTGAAACCGACCGTGGTCGTCATCGACGACGACCTCTCCATTCGCGAGGCCCTGCAGGGGCTGCTTGAAACGGCTGCGTTGAATGTTGAATTATATGCCTCTGCGCCTGAGTTCTTGCAAAGCAAGCATCGCGACGTTGCCGGCTGTATCATTCTGGATGTGAGATTGCCCGGAGGCAGCGGATTGGAGCTCCAGCGTGAGCTGACCCGTGCCGGCATACTTACGCCGGTCATTTTTCTCACGGCGCACGGGGACATTCCGATGACCGTCCAAGCGATGAAGGCTGGCGCCGTGGAATTTCTCACCAAACCTTACCGGGACCAGGCCTTGCTGGAGGCGGTGCACCTTGCCATCGAAAAGGATCGAGCCAGACGCGAAAGCGAGGCACTCATTTCCGAGATGCGGCAGCGATTGGACACGCTCACGCCGCGTGAGCGCCAGGTGATGGCCTTGGCAGCTGTCGGTCAATCGAACAAGCAAATCGGCGGAACGATGAACATTGGCGAGGTGACCGCCAGAGTCCATCGCCGCCAAGTTATGCGCAAGATGCGCGCAAAATCGCTTGCCGACCTGGTGAGGCTTGCGGACCTGCTGAAAGGTCACGGCATCGAGCCGTAAAGTGTAAAAAAGAACCTGTCATCGAGCGAGATTCCGATCATGGCTCCGTCGAATAACCGACACATCGCTTGCGTTGCGATCTTTCATGCGAGCCTGGAGGGTGTCCGGTCCGCGGCCCAAAACGGCCCATGGCCTTCGTAAGCAGATCGTCCAAGTCAGGAAGAAGACGGCCGAGACGCACATCGATAATCGGAGAACGCCGCGTTCCAAGTAGGAGGTGCAATGATGTACGTCCTTCAAAATCTCTACGATAGTCTCTTCGCCGCGCAGTATCTGTCGCCGCACGGCTTCTGCCTGCTATGGGACCCGGCGTTGATCTGGCTCCACGTTTCGTCCGATCTCGTAATTGCATTGGCGTACTACTCGATCCCCGTTGCGCTCGCCTACATCGTTTGGAAACGGGCCGATATCGCTTTCGGATGGCTGTTCTGGATGTTCGCCGCGTTCATTCTTGCCTGCGGTACGACCCATGTGTTCAGCGTGTGGACCCTGTGGCGCCCCGATTACGGCATCGAAGGAATTGTCAAGCTTTTGACCGCGATCGTTTCCATATCGACCGCAATGGCACTTTGGCCTCTCGTACCACGCATTACGGCGCTGCCGTCCCCTGTGCAGCTTCGGCGGACCAACGATGCGCTCTCGCAACAAGTGCGCGAGAATGTCGCCTCGCTCGAAGCCCTGCGGATCACGCAGGACCGCTACCGGCTGCTCGTTCAGAAGACGCCGATGCCGGTCCACTGGGTCGACCGCGAGATGCGGATCATCGACGTGAACAAGAGGTGGCTCGATCTGCTCGGTTACACACGTGATGCGATTCTGGGTCGCAAACTGACCGATTTCATGACGCCCGAGACCGCGCGCGAGTACCTTAACATCACTTGGCCGATCCTGATCGGCGGCGGCGAAGTGCATGAGCGGCACTGCGAGTTCGTCCGCACGACCGGCGAACTCGTGTCGACACTCGTCTCCACCGGGGTGGAAGGGGATTTTCGGGACGGTTCGTTCCGTGCCATCGAGGTCCTAAATGACATTACAGCGCGACTCAAGGTAGAGCGCGCTCTGGTCGAGAGCGAGCAACGCTATCGTGTGCTTGTCGAAGGCGTCACCGACTACGTGATCATCATGCTTGATCCGAACGGCATCGTCACCAACTGGAACAAGGGTGCCGAGCATATCGAGGGGTATAGAGCCGAAGAGGTAGTTGGTCGGCATTTCTCCTTTTTCTATACCGAGGAGGATCGCGCTGCGGACGCGCCGGAGCACGCGCTCGAGATCGCCGCCCGCGACGGCAGGCATGAGACAGAAGCCTTGAGGGTACGCAAGGACGGCAGTC
>Ga0335085_10001596_pt1 | contig 46800 bp, 50 predicted proteins | sample Lox_Sample_45_FD_206712 | JGI IMG/M metagenome (GOLD analysis project Ga0335085, IMG submission 206712) | Soil microbial communities from Loxahatchee National Wildlife Refuge, Florida, United States - Lox_Sample_4.5 | ecosystem: Environmental > Terrestrial > Soil > Wetlands | place: USA...
CCGCGGCCAGCCGAGGCCGGTTTCCCCGTACGATGGCGGGGCTGCTCAGCTCGCTTCTGGACGCAGCATCTTACCCTTCCCGGGGCGGCTTTCCTAGAACCGGGCTAGTGGACGCCCATCAGCCTCAGCACGTAGTCGCCCAGGAGGGAGGCTCCGAGGGCTACGAGCAGACTGGAGGAGTCCAGAACCGGCTAACGGAGGGGCTGGCAGGTAGGGTAACATTGGGCCGTTTCTGAGATGGATCCCCGGGCGGGGCGGAGAGGAGCGAGCGCGATGGCCTATGACCTGCTGATCAAGAACGGATGGGTGGTGGACGGATCCGGCCTGCCGCGGTACCGCGGAGACGTGGGCGTGAAGGACGGACGGATCGCCGCCATCGGTCGGCTCCGCGAGAGCGCCAGAGAGGTCATCGACGCGGAGGGGCGGGTCGTCGCGCCGGGGTTCGTGGACGGGCACACCCACATGGACGCCCAGATCTTCTGGGATCCGCTCGGGACGTCCTCCTGCTGGCACGGCATCACCAGCGTGGTCATGGGCAACTGCGGCTTCACCCTGGCCCCCTGCGCCAAGGAGGACCGCCATCTGGTCATCCGCAACCTCCAGCGCGCGGAGGACATCGCGGCGGAAGCGATGGAGGCCGGCATCGAGTGGCGCTGGACCACGTTCCCTGAGTTTCTCGACGTCCTGGACTCGCTGCCCAAGGGCATCAACTACTCGGGCTACATCGGCCACTCCGCGCTCCGCACCTACGTGATGGGCGAGCGCGCCTTCGACCAGACCGCGAGCGAGGCCGACCTGGCCGCGATGGAGCGCGAGCTGCGCAACGCCCTCATGGCGGGCGCCATCGGCTTCACGACTTCGCGGTCGCCCAGCCACGAGACGCCCGACTCGCGGCCGGTGGCGAGCCGCATGGCCTCCTGGGACGAGGTGCGCCGTCTGGTCGGCGCCATGGGCGAGCTGAACGCAGGCATCTTCGAGCTGGCCGGTGAGGGCGTGGACCGCAAGGTCGACCATCCGGACCTGCCCGACTACCACCGCCGGCTCAAGGCCCTCGCGGTCGAGACCGGTCGGCCGATCACCTTCGGCCTCTTCACCCGCAAGGACGCGCCCGACATGTGGCGCCATTACGTCAAGCTGATCGAGGAGACGAACGCCGCGGGCGGGCGCATGTTCGCCCAGGTGCACAGCCGGGCGCTCAGCGTGGTGCTCTCCTTCAAGACCCAGCTGCCGTTCGACCGGCTGCCGGTGTGGAAGGAGCTACGCGCCCTGCCGCTGGGCGAGCAGCAGACCCGTCTCCGCGACCCCGAGCTACGCAGAAAGCTGGTGGAGGCCGCGCGCGAGCGTGACAACCGGAAGGCCATCGGCACCGAGGCCCGGCAGGCCGCCTACGATTGGCTCTTCGTGATGGACTCGGTGGACCCGCCGCACAAATCGGTGGCCGAGATCGCGCGCGAGCGCGGCGTCGATCCGGTCGAGGCCATGATCGAGATGGCGCTGGAGAAGGACATGGACCGCTTCTTCTTCCAGCCCATCGCCAACGAGAACCAGGACCTGGCGATCGAGCTGATCAAGCACCCGCAGGCGGTGGTGACCTTCTCCGACTCGGGCGCCCACGTCTCCCAGCTGATGGACTCGTCACTGCAGACCTATCTGCTCAGCCACTGGGTGCGTACGAAGCAGGCGCTCACCCTGGAGCAGGCGGTGCGGATGCTGTCGTTCGTGCCCGCTTCGTACTGGGGCTTCACCGACCGCGGCCTCATCCGCGAAGGCATGGCCGCCGACTTCGTGGTCTTCGATCCCGACACCATCGCGGCCGAGCTGCCCGAGGTGGTGCGGGACCTGCCCGCGGGGGCCAAGCGGCTGATCCAGCGCACCCGCGGCATCGCGGCCACCGTGGTCAACGGCGAGATCCTGCTGCGCGACGGCAAGCACACCGGCGCGCATCCCGGACGGCTCCTGCGCGGCCCGCTCGCGCGGGCGACCGCCTAGGGGCGGGGCGCTCGCCATGGCCAAGCTGCTCGAGGGCAGGGCCGCGCTCGTGACGGGCGCGGGCCGCGGCATCGGCCGCGGCATCGCGATCGCGCTGGCCAAGGCCGGCGCCAAGGTGGTGGTCAACGACCTGGGCGCGGGACTGGACGGCGAAGGGGTGGCCACCGGGCCGGCCGCCCAGGTGGTGGACGAGATCGTCAAGGCGGGCGGCACCGCCTCCGCGAACTACGGCTCGGTGGCCGACCACAAGGCGGCCAACGAGATGGTGGACCAGGTCGTGAAGACGTACGGCCGCATCGACATCCTGGTCAACGTGGCGGGTATCCTGCGCGACCGGATGATCTTCAACATGGCCAAGGAGGAGTGGGACGCGGTCCTCGCGGTGCACCTGGACGGCACCTACTTCTGCACCCGGGCCGCCGCCCCCTACATGCGCGAGCAGAAGTACGGGCGCATCATCAGCATGTCGTCGGTCTCCGCGCTCGGCTCGCCCGGCCAGCCCAACTACGGGGCGGCCAAGGCCGGCATCATCGGGCTCTCCTGGTCGACCGCCAACGGCATGGCGAAGTACAACGTGACGTCGAACGCGATCATGCCGAGCGGAGCTACCCGCATGATCGATTCCACCCCTCGTGGTCGGCAGGTCTTCGAGCAGACCGGAAAGTGGCCGAGCGAGCAGGCCATCGGCACCGAGCGCGATCCCGACAACGTGGCGCCGCTCGTCGTCTACCTGGCCAGCGAGGGCGCCAGTCATGTCAACGGCCAGGTCTTCCACTCCTTCGGTTACGGCTACACCCTGATGGCGCTGCCCGAGCCCATCCGCCGCATCGAGGCGGATCGGAGGCTCGAGCCCGAGGAGCTGGCCAAGCTCTTCCCGGACACGCTCGGCAAGAACCTCCACGAGCCGCCCGGCACCAACTTTGGCAAGAGCCTCAACGAGCGACCCAAGGGGGAGTGGAAGGATCTCGGGAAGGGCGTGCGGTACTGGCAGTCTCCCTGGGAAGCGCGCTGAGCAACGTCCCGCTGATCTGAGACTTCCTGCCGAGGCACGCCCCCGCTCGACGAGGGCGGGGGAGGGCCCGCAGGCGCCTCCCCCGCCCAGGCTGCTCGCTACTTCGTTGCTGTCCTGGCCCGCCGCGCCGCCACATCCTGGTGCAGGTCGTGCCGGTCCTGGTGCAGGTCGCGCTCGTCCGTGCGCCGGTCCTGCCGGTCGTGGTGGAGGTCCTTTAGGTCCGCGCGCCGGTCCTGCCGATCGTGGTGCAGGTCGCGGAGGTCGCCGCGGCGCTCCCGGACGTCGCTGCGCAGGCTGCCACGCGTCTTCTGGAGGTTCTCCCGGGCCGCCTTGATCGCGGCGGGATCGCCGGACTTGTAGGCGTCACGCATCTGCTGCCGCGCCCCCTGCACCGCGGTGCGGTCCTGGCGGATCTCCTGGGTGTCCTTGGCGATGTCCTGCTTGTCGCTGCGGATGTCGCGGGTGTCCTGCCGGACGTCCCGGCGGTCCTCGCGGATGTCGCGGGTGTCCTGCCGGATGTCGGCGCGGTCCTGGTGCACGTCCTGCCGATCCTGCCGGACGTCCTGGGCGCTCGCGGGCAGCACCGAGAGCCCCACCGCGACGATCGCGCCCGCGGCCAGCGTGGTCCACTTGGTCAGCCTGTTCATCATCCGTCTCCTCTCTGTTTCAGGTATGAGTGCGGGCCGCTCTCCGCGGCCTCTACCAGGATTGACGGTGGCCATTCCCCCGGCGCTTACACGCAAACTCTGCATTGCCTCTTGCCCGCACGGGGGGCTTCGCCTAGTGTGTTCGCGCCGCTCGCGGTGAGAGCTGCGGTGATCTCCGTGTCACGCGAAAGGAGCTGCGATGACCCTGCCGACGACGATGAAGGCCACTGTGCTGATGGCACCCCGCCGCTTCGAGGTTCAGGACCGCCCGGTGCCGATACCGGGCGACGAGGACGTCCTCCTGCGGGTGCGTGCCTGCGGCATCTGAGGCTCGGACCTGAAGATCGTCCATCACGGCCTGCCGAAGATGCCGCCCTATGGCGAGTTCATCTTCGGACACGAGTACGCGGGTGACGTGGTCGCGGTAGGCCGGACGGTGGACGAGCTTCAGGTCGGCGACCGGGTGGTCGTCGAGGCGCACATGGGCTGTCGTCGCTGCGAGAACTGCATCCGCGGGCACTACACGTCGTGTCTCAACTACGGCAACCGGAGGCGCGGCCATCGCGCCAACGGCATGACCACCAACGGGGGCCTGGCCGAGTACGCGCTCAACCACGTCAACACGCTCTACCGGATCCCCGACCACGTGAGCTACGAGGAGGCGGTGGTGGTGATGACCGCGGGCAGCCCGCTGTTCGGCATCCAGAACGCGGGAGGCTACGTGGCGGGGGAGACGGTGGTGGTGCTCGGGCCCGGGCCGATCGGGCTGATGGCGGTCCAGCTGGTGAAGGCGCTCGGCGCGACGCGCGTGGTCCTGACCGGCACTCGGGAGTCGCGGCTGGCCCTCGGCCGGCGCCTCGGCGCGAACCTGGTCGTCGACAGCCGGAGGACCGACCCCGTGAGCGAGGTCCTGACCATCACCCGTGGTAAGGGGGCCGACCTCGTCATCGACTGCGCGGGGGGCGCCGACACGTTCGACCAGGCGATCCGGATGACGAAGCCCGGGGGCAAGATCCTGCTGGTGGCGTTCTACGCGGGGCCGGTCACCGCGGACGTGACGCAGGCCGTGCTCCGCAACATCACGATCCATACCGAGCGTGGTGAGGGCGGCACCAGTGTCGGCCGCGCTCTCGCTCTGCTGGCCGCCGGCCGGATCAGCGCGGCGCCGCTGGTCACGCATCGGTTCCCGCTGGCGCGCGTGCACGAGGCGCTGGAGGTCCTGGAAACCCGGGCCGGCGACCCGATCAAGGTCGTGGTCAATCCCTGAGGCGAGCGGTCCCGACGCGGTTGGTCCTACTCCGGCACGTCGCATCTTGGTAGACTGGCGGGCAGCATCCGGGGTCACCTTCGGGCACCCTCACTGGGGAGGCGCGTTGACCAACGTCCTGCTGGTCTGTCATGCCAACACGTGCCGTAGCGTGATGGCCCACGTCCTCCTGGAGAAGATACTGGTCGAGCGCGGGACCAACGGGCACGTGCGAGTGCGCTCGGGGGGCATCGCCAACCACGCCCGCGACGGGATGATTCCTTCCCTCGACGCCCGCATCGTGCTGCGCGAGTGGGACATCCACCTGGCCGAGGACGCGTTCGCCTCGACCGACCTGCGTCGCCATCGCGAGATCGTCGCGGAGGCGCACCTGATCGTGACGATGACTGCCGAGCAGAAGCGCACCATCGGCGGCTACGAGGAGGCCCGCGGCCGGCCGATCCTGACGCTGCACGAGCTGGCCGGCGAGGGTGGTGACGTCGACGACCCGTTCGGCCAGGGCGAGGATCGCTACCGGGCGACGCGGGACGAGATCAAGCGCTGTCTCGATCTGGGGCTGGACCGGATGCTGACCCTGCTGGGCCGCCGGAAGGAGACCCACCGATGAGCGACGAGCAGATCCTCTACGATCCCACCGCCGAGCCCCGCATCCTGGCGGCGGGGCTGGCACCGCGCCTTCAGAGCCTCGAGGGCAAGCGGGCGGGCATCCTCGACAACAGCAAGGCCAACGCGGGTACCCTGATGCTCGCGGTGGTGGCACGGCTCAAGGAGAAGTACGGCGTCCGCGACGTCGTCAAGCGCGAGAAGGGCATCGCGGGCGCTCCCAGCCCCGACATCCTGGCCGCGCTCACGACGTGCGACTTCGTCCTGGTCGGCAGCGCCGACTGAGGGTCGTGCACGTCGTGGAGTATCCACGGCGCCATCGTGCTGGAGCAGCGGGGGATCCCCACCGTGGTCATGGGGACGTATGAGTTCGAGCAGCTGGCGAAGCTCGAGGCCAAGAACCGCGGGCTCGCCGATCTGCCCCTGGCCTTGATCCCCCACCCGCTGGGGGGCATCCGGGAGGACGAGGTCGTGAAGAAGGCGGAGCTCGCGGTGGAGGTCGTCCGCAAAGCCGTCACCCGCGCATGAGCAGCACGCTTGGCCCGGCGGCGCGGACATTCCGGATTGGCGGCGCCTACGCCGCCATTCTTCGCCACTACCAGGATCAGGGCTGGACGGACGGGCTGCCGATCGTGCCGCCCACCGAGGACGACCTGCGCGCGTTCCTGCGCTTCACCGATCGCGCCCCCCGCGAGGTCGTCGCGGTGCTGCCGCCGCGCCAGGGCGAGGCCACCGTGGAGCGCATCGCGATCAACGCGATCATGGCGGGCTGCCGGCCCGAGTATCTCCCGGTTGTCATTACGGCCGTAGAGGCCTTGGCCGATCCCGCGTTCAACCTCGACTCGATCCAGGCGACCACGCATCCGGTGGCGCCGCTGATCATCGTCAACGGGCCGATCGCCAGGGAGATCGGAATCAACTCGGGCTACAACGCGTTCGGCCAGGGCTTCCGGGCCAACCTCACGGTCGGGCGCTCCATCCGCCTCCTCCTGATGAACGTGGGCGGCGGGCTGCCGGGCACCGGAGACCGCGCGACCCAGGGCAGCCCGGCCAAGATCGCCTACTGCGTGGCCGAGAACGAGGAAGCGAGTCCGTGGGAGCCCCTGCACGTGGAGCACGGGTTCCCGCCCGACACGAGCCTGGTGACTGCGATCGCCTGCGAGGGCCCGCACAACATCCAGGACCACTTCAGCTACACCGGCCTCGGCATCCTCAAGGTGGTGGCGGGCGCCATGGGCCAGGCCGGCAGCAACAACATCCTGGCCGGCGGCCATCCCCTCCTCTCCCTCGGGCCCGAGCACGCCGCCACCATCGCGCGTGACGGCTTCACCAAGCGGCAGGTCAAGGAGTTCATGTTCGAGCACGCCCGCTTTCCGCTCGCGCGTCTGGGCGACGAGTACCGCGCCCACCTGATCCAGCGCGGGGCCAAGGACGCGCCCGACACCATGGTGCCCGCGGTACGCTCCCCGGACGACCTGACCGTGATCGTGACCGGCGGGGCCGGGAAGCATTCCTGCTGGCAGCCCACCTTCGGCGATCAGACCTGGCCCGCCCGGCGCGCGATCACGCGCAAGGACGGGACCCCGTTGAAGTCGGTCGCCGAGCTGGGCCGGAGCTAGCACCCACACAGAGGAGGCGGGGATGACCCACCGGCAACCGCTCGTCCCGTGCCCGATCCGTGGTCGCCCGATTCGGGCGCGATGCCCGGACTCTGTCGGCTGACTGCGCTACAACCTGGCGTCTTCCCGAGAGGCCAGTCTCTTGGCATTGCCGATGCTCCGGGGAACCCGGCCGTGCTGTCCTGCGGGAGGGCCAGGGCGATCGATGCCGCAATGGGGCGGCCATCGTCCAGAGACCGTCTCGGCCGAGCTCACCCTTAAAGAAGGAGACAAGTACATGACATCTCCTGCTCGCTTACTCTGCGCGTCACGGCTATGGCTCGTCGCCTTGCTGGCAGTCCTCGTCTCGACCTGGACGCCGCCGGCGCTCGCCGATGAGACGTGCAACTCCCCGTACATGGGCAACCTGATCAAGGCCCAGGAAGACTATGTCTACGTGTGGACGCTAGGGGTCAAGGGCCTCGGCGATGGATGGGACAAGCTCGTGACCATCGACGCAACCCCAGACTCGCCCCGCTACGGGAAGGTGATCCACAAGGTCTCGGTCGGCGGTCGGGGTGAGGCGCACCACATGGGCTTCACCGACGATCGCCGCTTCCTGTGGGCGGGCGGGCTCGACGACAGCAAGATCTTCGTCTTCGACGTGGGAGCCGATCCGGCGAAGCCGAAGCTCGTGAAGCGCATCACCGACATGCCGAAGAAAACGGGCTACGTCGGTCCGCACACCTTCTACGCGCTCCCCGGCCGCATGCTGGTGCAAGGCCTCTCCAACAGCAAGGACAAGGGCGGGGTCACCGGGATGGCGCTCTACAGCAACAAGGGTGACCTGATCACCACCTACGCCATGCCGACCACCGACGGCGGGGACGGCTACGGCTACGACATCGCGATCAACCCGCAGAAGAACGTCCTCCTCACCTCCAGCTTCACCGGCCGGAACAACTACATGATGGAGCTGGGCAAGCTCGTCGCCAACCCCGAGGCCATGAAGCACTTCGGCAACACCATGGTCGTGTGGGACCTCAAGGCCATGAAGCCCCAGAAGGTCCTGGCCGTGCCCGGGGCGCCGCTCGAGATCCGCTGGTCGCTGAAGGACGGCGACAACTGGGCGATCACCGCGTCCGCGCTCACCTCGAAGCTCTGGCTCGTGAAGCCGGACGCCTCCGGTCAGTGGCAGGCCAAGGAAGTGGCGACCATCGGCGATCCGGCCAAGATCCCGCTGCCGGTGGACATCAGCATCCGCAACGACGGCACCGGGCTCTGGGTCAATACGTTCATGGACGGCAAGACCCGCTACTTCGACCTGACCAATCCCGAGCAGCCCCGCCAGACCTACGAGAAGGTGACCGGCAAGCAGGTCAACATGATCTCGCAGAGCTGGGATGGCTCGCGCGTGTACATCTCGTCCTCCCTTCTCGCCAACTGGGACAAGGCGGGCGCGGACAACGAGCAGTTCGTGCGGGCTTTCAAGTGGGACGGCAAGGAGCTCACGCCCGTGTTCGAGGTGGATTTCACCAAGGAGAAGCTCGGCCGCGCGCATCACATGAAGTTCGGCAGCAAGGCCATGAAGGCCGCGTACCGGGACGCCCCGCTCGCCAGCGCCCGGTAGAGGCGCGCGTGCTACGCCCGCTGCTCGGTGTGGGAATGCTGGTCGCGGCGCTCCTCGCCCTCGCCGGTCCCGGCTGGGGCCACGGCGACGAGCTCCGCGATCAGCCGCCCCCGGCGAAGGCCGACTTCGAGCCGCCCGCCCCGGGCACGTACACGCTGCACCCCATCATGCGCGCGCCGAGCGGCTCGGTCGTCGACCTGAAGGGACGCTCCCGGCGGCTCGCCGAGTTCACGACCGGCAAGATCACCCTTCTCAGCTTCGTCTATACCCGCTGCAGCGACGCGTGGGGCTGTCCCCTCGCCTATCGCGTCTTCGACGCGGTCGGCGCCGCGGTCGAGCGCTCGTCCACTCTCCGATCGCGCGTGCGGCTGGTGACGCTGTCCTTCGATCCGCGTCACGACACGCCGGAGGTGATGCGGCAGTACGCGGGAGAGCAGGCGTCACGCGGAGTCGATTGGCAATTCCTCACGACGCGGTCGGAGCGCTCGCTCTTACCTCTGCTCGCGGGCTTCGGTCAGGACGTGCGCACGGGCGGCAACGGCCGATCCGATGAGACCAGCCCGCTGACCCACATGCTCAAGGTGTTCCTGATCGATCCCCGCGGCGTGGTCCGTGAGATCTACAGCACGGCCTATCTGTACCCCGAGGTGGTCCTCGCAGACATCGAGACGCTCCGACTCGCCTCGGCTTCCCGGCAGGATGCACGGTCCGGCCGGGCGGCCGAGGCTCGCGTGAGACGTCCGTCACCCTGAGATAGGCCGCCGGGAGGAGTCGAGCATGCGGGTCCTGGTGGCGGGTGCGAGCGGCGTCATCGGACAACGGCTCGTCACGATTCTCGTGGCCTCCGGCCACGTGGTGACGGGCACGACGCGGTCGCCCATGAAAGCCGCGGCCATCCACGCGGCCGGCGCGAGGCCGCTCGTGGTCGACGTCTTCGACGCGCAACGGCTGGGTGACTCGCTCTCGGCCGCCGGGCCCGAGGTCGTCGTCCATCAGCTCACCGACCTGCCGGACCGCCTGGAGCCCGCCGGGCTCGCCGAGATGACCAGCCGGAACGCGCGAGTCCGGACGGAGGGCACCCGCCACCTCGTCGCGGCCGCGCTCCGCGCGGGCGCGCGCCGCCTCATCGCCCAGTCGATCGCCTGGGCCTACGCTCCCGGCCGCGAGCCACATCCGGAGGAAGATCCGCTCGACGTCGACGCCGAGGGCAACCGCCGCGTGACGGTCCAGGGGGTGGCCGAGCTCGAGCGGCTCGTGACCTCGGTCCCCCGCCTCGACGGGCTCGTGCTGCGCTACGGGCAGCTCTACGGCCCCGGGACCTGGAACGCGGCGCCGTCCGGCAAGGTGCCGGTGCACGTGGAGGGCGCCGCTCGCGCCGCCGCGCTGGCCGTCACCCGCGGCGAGCCCGGGATCTACAACATCGTGGAGGACGGCGCGGGCGCGTCGAACGCGAAGGCGCGAGCCCACCTCGGCTGGGACCCGGGCCTGCGATAGGCCGGCTCGCCCGCTCGCGCGTTGCGCCTATTGCACGTTAGAGCAGCCTGATGGCCGGACATTGTCGTACTCGTTCGACTCGGCATACTCGTTGTCGGCATCGATGACGACTTCAAACCCCGCGTCGACCGGAAGGGCGGCCACGGAGCAGGGTCCGTCCCGCGTGGGTGTTCACGGCGTAACGCGAACCCCCCGCCCAGCGCGACCGCAGGAAGGCAAGTCCCGCAAGCAGCCGCCAACTGCAGCTGCTTGGCGAGCAGATGCATGATGATGCTACGATAGCTGCCCGTAACCCATCTATTGGATGGAGGCGCAATAGTGAGCACAGCCGAGCGCACCGATCGGATCCGGGGCGTCCTCTCCCCGGTCGTCACCCCGTTCAAGGCCGATCTCTCCCCCGATCCCGAGCGCTTCGTGCGTCAGTGCCGCTGGCTCCTGTCCCAGGACGTGGGCCTCGCGGTGTTCGGCACGAACTCGGAGGCCAACTCGCTGTCGGCCGACGAGAAGGTGGACCTGCTCGATCGCCTGGTCGCGGGCGGCATCGAACCGGGGCGGCTCATGCCGGGTACCGGCTGCTGCGCGCTGACCGACTCGGTGCGGCTCACCACGCACGCGATGAAGGTAGGTGCGGGCGGCGTGCTGATGCTGCCGCCGTTCTACTACAAGGGCGTCTCCGACGACGGGCTCTTCAAGAGCTTCGCCGAGGTCATCGAGCGGGTGGGCGACCAGCGTCTGCGCGTGTACCTCTACCACATTCCTCCGGTTTCCCAGATCCCGATCACCCTCGCGCTGATCGAGCGGCTCCTCAAGGCGTACCCGGGCATCGTGGCCGGCGTGAAGGACAGCTCGGGAGACTGGAAGAACACCAAGGCCATGCTCGACGCCTTCGCGTCGTCCGGCTTCGACGTGTTCGCGGGCAGCGAGACCTTCCTCCTCGCCAACATGCGAAACGGCGGCGCCGGCTGCATCAGCGCGACCGCCAACGTGAACCCCGGCCCGATCGCGCGGCTGTTCCGCGAGTGGCAGACCCCCGAGGCCGACGCCCAGCAGGCGCGCCTCGACGAGATCCGCGGCATCATGCAGCGCTACCCGATGATCCCGGCGCTCAAGGCGGTCATCGCCCGCTACGGCGGCGACGCCGCGTGGGTCACGGTGCGCCCGCCGCTGGTGGCCCTGACCGCCGAGCAGCGCGCCGCGCTGGCCGCCGAGCTGGGCCGGGCCGCCTTCACCATGCCCGGCCTCGGGAACGAGGACTAGCCGCCATGAACGACCTGGCCGCCCGCCTCGACGCTCTCTGCGACGCCCTGCCGTTCCAGACCAGCTGGTACCTGAAGGACCTCGCGACCGGCGCGCGCGCCGACCGCCTCGGCGACACGCCGGTGCCCTCGGCGAGCACGCGCAAGATCTCGATCATGATGGCCGCGCTGAAGGCAGTGCACGACGGCAAGCTCGCCCTGGACCAGAAGGTCACGATCGACGCGAAGTATCAGGACAACGACTCGGGCACGTTCCAGCACCTGACGCCCGGCTTCTGGATCACCTTCCGCGACGCGCTCGTGATGATGATCATCGTCAGCGACAACACCTGTACCGGTCAGGTGGTGGACCTGGTCGGGCTCGGCGACATCCAGCGCTTCTGCGATGCGGTCGGCATGAGCCGGACCATCCATCGCTTCGGTATCCCCCCGCGGCTCGGCCCCGACCACGCGCTCGAACAGGTTACGTCGACGACCCCGAACGATCAGGGGATGCTGCTCGAGCTGATCCTGCGCGGCACCACCGATCCGGCGGTCGCCGCACGTATGGGGGTGACCCCCGCGCTCTGCCGGCTCGGGCTCGACATCCTCTCGTGGCAGAAGCTCAAGGCGCGGCTGCCCTCCCAGCTGCCGCTCGGCACCAAGGTCGCCCACAAGACCGGCACCGGCTCGCGCGGCTTCATGGACGCGGGCATCGTCTGGAAGGGCGACCGCCCGCTCTTCATCCTGACTGCCTACACCGACCGCGTCCCCGCCGCGCTGCCCGACGGCACCCCCGGCTTCACCGCGGCCAACACGCTGATCGGTCGCATGGCGCGTCTGGCCTACGACGGGCTCGGCGCCTAGTCCTCGCGACGTGGCCACCCGCACGCCGCCGAAAGAGCCGCCCGCGCCCGCGCGGGCGATGAGCATCCACGCGCATCCGGACGATCAGGAGTTCACGGTGGGGGGCATGCTCGCCAAGTGGGCGCGCGCCGGGTGCGAGATCGTCACGGTGTGCATCACCAGCGGCGGCGCCGGCTCCAACAAGCACACCCCGCTCGACATGACCCGTCATGCCCTGGTGGCCATCCGGGAGGACGAGCAGCGCGAGGCCTGCCGGATCCTGGGCGTGAAGGAGACGATCTTCCTCGGCCGCGAGGACGGCATGCTGGAGCCGTCCATGGGCCTGCGCCGGGAGCTGACCCGGCTGATCCGCCGCTACCGGCCGGAGGCGGTGGTCACCGGCGACCCCACCGTGCGCTTCTACGGCTCGACCTACATGAACCATCCCGATCACCGCGTGGCCGCCGACGTGGCGCTCGACGCGGTGTTCCCGTCGGCCGGCACGCGCCTGATCTTCCCCGAGCTGCTGGACGAGGGCCTCGAGCCCCACGAGGTGCATCAGGTCTACATCCACGGCGCCGAGCACCCGGACACCTACATCGATATCGCGGACGTGCTCGACGCCAAGCTGGCCGCCCTGCGCGCCCACAAGAGCCAGATGGGCGAGTGGGACCCCACCGAGATGATCACGCAGTGGGCCGCCGAGCAGGGCAAGCGCCGCAAGCTGGCCGCCGCCGAGGCCTACCGGCGGATGATCCTGCAGGACCTCTGAGGATTTCCCGGCTACTTGACGATGACGTAGCCCTGGGCCTCGAGATCCTTGACACAGTTGTCGCGGGTTCTCTTGGCCATCTCATCCCACCAGCGGCCGGGCTCCCGCCCGGACTCGCCCGAGCAGGTGAACGTCTTACCGGTAGCCGGGTTCGTGAGCCGGATGTCCGGCACCGTCGTGCATCCGGTCAGGGTCGTCGCGGCCAGCACGACACCCCACGCCGCGGTCACCGATCTGCTGCGCATGTCAGCGAGCGGAGTGGTATGCCTTCCGGTGGAAGTAGTTGGCGTTGTAGAAGTCGACGACCAGGTCGCCGTAGACCGCCGGCGGGTAGCGCGGCGGGTCGTCCGGCCCCGTGCAGCTCGGAAGGCACTCGATGACCGCGGAAGGCACCGGGCTGTAGAAGAAGGCGATCGAGTAGCGATCGGTCCCGGACTCGTTCAGCACCGCGTGCGGCGTCGACAGGAACCGGTCGTTGGACCATCGCTTCATCATGTTGCCGAGATTGACCAGGAAGGTGCCCGGGATCAGCGGCGGCGCGAGCCATTCGCCCGAGGGCAGCCGCACCGCCAGGCCCGGAACATCGGTCCGGGCCAGGATCGTGATGAAGGAGTTGTCGGTGTGGGGGCCCTGCCCGAACTGCTCGTCGTCGCTGACGTCCTGGGGCGGGTAGTGCAGGAAGCGCAGGTTGATGTGCGCCTCGCCCGTGAACAGCGGGTCGAAATGGTCCGCGGGCATGCCGAGCGCGCGGGCGAGCACCGGTAGCATGCGCTCGCCCACCCCCTGCAGCGTCTTGAAGTACGTGACCATGGCCGCGCGCATGGCGGCGTGCCCATCGGGCCACTGGTTGCGCCCGCGCAGCGGCGTGCCCGCCAGCACGTCGGGATGATCGGCCTCCCGATCGTGGCTGATGAAGAAGCTCTCGTTGAAGTTGGGCCGCGTGGCCTTGTGGACGGTCGACGCCTTCTGGATGGACTGGTTCACCGGCAGGTAGCCGATGTTGTTGTCGTTGATCGACAGCCGCATCTTCTCGTCGATCGGCAGCGCGTGGAACTCGCGCGAGGCCGCGAAGGCCGCGTCCACCACCGCCTCCGGCACGCCGTGCCCGGCGAGATAGAAGAAGCCGACGGTCTCGCTGGCGTGCCGCACCTGGCGGGCGAGCGCCTCGAGGGCATCCGGTTCGGACCCTCCGAGCCGGAACGCGGCAGAGAAATCGATGACCGGGATGTCCCGCGTGGCCTCTTCGACGTCCTTCACCGCCAGGCTCTTGAGGATGTTCATGCCGGGGATCGTAGCGCATCCCCTCGACGGCCGGCAACCGGCGGCGGGGTCTCGGTTCGACCCCGCCGCCACTCGGCGAGCGATCAGCAGTTCGGAACCGAGCGCAGCCGGGCCTCGATGCTGTCGCCGACCTTGAGGTCTTGCAGCGTGTCCTTCGAAGCCTGGAACTCGTGCGTCTTGCCGTCGGTCTCGGTCACCGCCACCTTGCCGGCGGCCTGATCGATCCGGACGACCTTGCCCTCGACCTTCTGGGGCGCGCCCGCCCTGGCCGCATCACACGCCGGCTTGCCCTGCGCCCCGGCAAAGCCGGCCCAGAGGGGTACGGCCAGCATGATGCCCATCGCCACTGCCTTGTACGGCTCCATGATCTTCTCCTAGTGCTTGGTGATGTCGTAGATGGCGCCGGCCGCGGCGCCCACGCCGGTCCCGATCAGCGCGCCCTTGCCGGCCCCGTACCCGGTCCCGGCCCCCACCGCCGCGCCCGCGCCCGCCCCGACCGCCGCGCCACCGACCGTTCCGCACGCCGTCGCGGCGAGCGAGAGCAGCGAGAGCCCGATCACCGCGGAAAGGATTCTGTTCTTGGTCCCTTTGTTGGTCATGGCCGATCACACACCTCCTGCCTCTTCGCGCTCGCAACCCACATGCCAGCGGCGTGGATCTCGATGCGCGCCGAAATCCCCGCGGTTACGGCGTGGGTGCTCGCGGCACCCCACGCGACGGCGGAAAAAGCTACCGCGATCCGCGCGTAAGAATTACCGTTGCCTCGGCGGGGCCGATGCGCGATTCTTTGCCGGCCGCTCGAGGCGGCGAGCTCGAGAACCACGAGGAGGCCGCATGGGACAGCTGGACGGCAAGGTCGCGCTGATCACGGGAGCCAGCAAGGGCATCGGCCGGGTGATGAGCCGGCTGTTCGCGCGGGAGGGCGCGGCGTTGATCTGCGCCGCGCGCAGTCGCGATCTGGTGGAGGAGACCGCCGCGCTCGTGAAGAGCGCGGGCGGGCGGGCGGTGGCGGTGACCGGCGACGCGGCCACCGAGGGCGACGTGCAGCGGATGGTCGAGGCGGGCGTGAAGGCGTTCGGCAAGCTCGACGTGCTCGTCAACAACGCGGGTGACGGCGGGCCCACCAAGCGGGTGCAGGACTACACGACCGACGACTGGTTCTACACGATCAACTCCTGTCTCACCAGCTCGTATATGTGCACCCGCTTCGCGGTGCCGGAGATGATCAAGGCGGGCGGCGGCGTCATCGTCTACATCTCGTCCACCGCGGGCCGGCGCGGCCTGCCGTTCCGGATCGGCTACTGTTCGGCCAAGGCCGGGCAGGTGGGCATGACCTACGGGATGGCGCTCGAGCTGTCGCCGCTCAATATCCGGGTCAACGCGATCGCTCCCGGCGCCGTCGAGGGTGACCGCATCGACCGCGTGATCGCCGGGCAGGCCGAGGTCCGCGGGGTGGCGCTCGAGGACATGCGCCGGAGCTTCGTCGAGCGCGCACCGCTCAAGCGCATGACCACCGCGGAGGACATCGCGACGCTCGCGGTCTATCTCTGCAGCGACGCGGCCAAGAACCTCTCCGGGCAGTGCATCTCGGTGACCGCCGGAGAGCCCGCGGTCTGAAGCGGCCGGGCGTCCACCCGTGCCGGCGCGTCCTCCCGGGCGCGCCGGCCCTTCGTTGACACCCTCCCCGCCCCCGCGTAGAGTCTCACCGGTCTCGTCGTCACACCGTCGTCGGGAGAGAGGAGCCCCATGGAAGTCGATCGCCCGCTGCCCACGCCCATCACCCCGGAGGCCAAGCCGTTCTGGGACGGTTGCAAGGCCGAGAAGCTCATGCTCCCCCGCTGCGAGGAGTGCGGGCACGTCTTTTTCTACCCGCGCATCCTGTGCCCGCGCTGCCACTCGCGCCGGGTCGGCTGGATGCAGGCGAGCGGGCGCGGCACCCTGCACTCCTTCGAGATCGCCTACCAGGCGTTCCAGAAGGCGTGGAAGATCAAGCCGCCCTACGTCCTCGCGATGGTGCAGCTCGAGGAGGGCCCGCGCATGATGTCGAACCTGATCAACGTGGAGCCGTCCCCGAAGACGATCAAGTGCGACATGCCGGTCGAGGTCGTTTTCACCAAGGTGAGCGACGACGTGACCCTGCCGCTGTTCCAGCCGAGGCGTTGAGCGCCATGGCCACCGTTTCCGACCGGCAGCGGGAATTGCGCAACGTCGCCTGCATCGTGGGCGTGGACGAGAGCGACCAGATCGGTACCCTCCCGAACACCAGCCAGCTCTCGCTGCACCTTGAAGCGATCTCCAACGCGGTCCGCGACGCGGGCCTCAAGGTCCGGGACGTCGACGGCATCTTCACCGCGGGCCAGCATTCTCCCGCCACGCTGGGCGAGGCCCTCGGCGTCAAGCCGCGCTACGTGGACGGCACGACCGTCGGCGGCTGCTCGTTCATCATCATGGTCGGCCACGCGGTGGCCGCGCTGCACCACGGCCTCTGCGACGTGGCGGTGGTCTCGCACGGCGAGAGCGGCCGCTCCGGCACCGGGGTCACCCGCAGCCGGGATACCGCCCTCAGCGGGCAGTTCGAGTTCCCGTACGGCTTCGGCGGGGCCACGTCCTACTTCGGAATGATCACCACGAGGCACATGCACGAGCACGGCACCACGCTCGAGCAGTGGGCCCAGGTGGCGGTCTCGACCCGGAAGTGGGCGGCGCTCAATCCCAAGGCCCGCTTCCACGATCCGATCACGGTGGCCGACGTCTTGAACTCGCGGCCAGTCTCCTATCCGTTCAACCTGCTCAACATCTGCCTGGTCACCGACGCGGGGGGTGCGGTGGTACTCACGCGGGCGGATCGGGCGAAGGACTGCGCCAAGCCGCCGGTCTACGTGCGCGGCTTCGGCGAGGCCACCGAGCACGTGATGGTCACGCAGATGGACGATCTGGCCTCGAGCGCGGCCACCCGCCTGGCCGGTGAGCGCGCCTTCTCGATGGCGGGGGTGTCGGCCAAGGACTTCAACCACATCATGCTCTACGACGCCTTCACCTCGGGGCCGCCCATCATGCTCGAGTCGCTCGGCATCGCCAAGCCGGGCGAAGGCGTGCAGTTCTTCGGCGAGGGGCGCTCGACGCCGGGCGGCCGCCTGCCCATCAACACCAACGGCGGCGGGCTCTCCTACACGCACTCCGGAATGTACGGCATCTTCCCGATCATCGAGGCCACCCGCCAGCTCCGCGGCGAGTGCGGCCCGCGCCAGGTGCCCGGCGCGAGCTGCTCGCTCGTCAACGGCATGGGCGGCATGCTCTCGGCCGCCGGCACCCTAGTTCTCTCCAACCGGACCTGAGCTGCCGGTGGGCGAGAAGGGTCCAGATGCGAGGCGCCGCCCGAAGGCTGCCCGCGAGGCGTACTCCCTGTACGTTGAGCGGGCAGCCGAGGGCAGCAACGAAGAAGATGGGCCCTTATCGGCCACCGGCTACTCGATGGGGACGAAGATGCAGTGGCGGAGTTTCCCGTCCAGGGCCTTGGAGAGGTGACCCTTGCCCCAGGTGTCCTCGACGAGGATCACCTCGCCGGCGCCGATCTTGCGCGACTGGCCGTCGCTCGCGGTGATCTGTACCCCCGCGTCGAGGTTGATGATGTACTGCCGCCGCGGCGCCGGGTGCCAGTCGAGATCGTAGTCGGGCGCAACCTCTCGAAAGATGATGCCGGTCGCGGGGAGGCGCGCCGACAGCTTCCCGGCCCGGCCCGATTCGGTGTACGGGATCTCCATGTCCTCGAAGTGCGACTCACCCTGCTTGTCGACGTACAAGTGATGGATCTTCATGAGGCTCCTCATGGATGCCACGGCGTGTGATGGTTGACGGCTCGGGCCCCGAAGGTAGCACATGAAACCCGCTCCGTTCCGCTATGCGCGCGCGGGGACCCTGGCGGAGGCGATCGCCCTGCTCGCGGCCGCGCCCGGCGAGCACAAGGTCCTCGCGGGCGGCCAGAGCCTGGTGCCGATGCTGAACATGCGGCTCGTGCGGCCCGCGGTGCTGGTGGACGTCAACGGCCTGCGCGAGCTCACCGGCATCACCCCCGGGCCCGAGGGCGGCCTCCGCCTCGGCGCGCTCACGCGCCACGCCGAGCTGGCGGCCTCTCCCGCGGTGCTCGAGCGCGCGCCGCTCCTGGTCGAGGCCGCGCGTCACGTGGGCCACGCCGCGATCCGGAACCAGGGCACGCTGGGCGGCAGCCTCGCGCACGCCGATCCCGCCGCGGAGCTGCCCGCGGCGCTGCTGGCCCTCGACGCGCGCGTCCGGATCTCGGGCCCACGCGGCGCGCGCGAGGTCGCGGCAGAGGCGTTCTTTCGCGGCCTGCTCACGACCGCCCTCGAGGCCGACGAGATCCTGACCGCGATCGAGGTCCCAGCCCAGCCGCCGGGCTGGGGCTTCGCGGAGATCGCGCGGCGCCCCGGCGACTTCGCGCTGGCCGGCGTGGCGGCCGTGGTCCGCGTCGCCCCCGATGCACCGGCGCACGTCGAGCACGCCCGGCTGGTCGGCTTCGGCGTCGCGGATCGGCCGCTCCGCCTCGCCGGCGCGGAGCGCCACCTGACCGGCCGCCCGCTCGACGCGGATATCGCGGCGAGGGCCGGCGCGGCCGCGGGCCCAGACTGCGACCCGCCGAGCGACGTGCACGGCTCCGCCGACTACCGGCGGCACCTGGCCACCGTCCTCATCGAGCGCGCTCTGCTCCAGGCCACGTCGCGCCTCGCGGGAAGACCGCGATGACCACGCCGAGCGAGCGGCTCGCCGTGCGCCTCACCGTCAACGGCCGGCCGGTGGAGCAGGTGGTCGAGGCGCGGCGCTCCCTCGCCGACTTTCTCCGGGAGGACCTCGGGCTCACCGGCACCCACGTGGGCTGCGAGCACGGCGTCTGCGGAGCCTGCACGGTGCTGGTGGACGGCCGGAGCGCTCGGAGCTGCCTGCTCTTCGCGGCCCAGCTCGAGGGCCGCGCGGTCACGACGATCGAGGGGCTCACCCCCGCCGGGGGTCTGAGCCCGCTCCAGGAGTCCTTCCGCGTCTGCCACGCCATGCAGTGCGGCTTCTGCACGCCCGGCATGATCGTGACCACCACCGAGCTGCTGGCGCGGGAGCCGGCGCCCTCGACCGAGGCCATCCGCGAGGCGATCTCCGGCAACCTCTGCATGTGCACGGGCTACGTCAACATCGTCCGTGCGGTCGAGCGGGCCGTCGCCGCGCGGGCGGAGGGAGCCCGCGCGTGAGCCACGAGCCGGCGCCGGGGGCGGGATGGGTCGGGCGGCCGGTGCCGCTCAAGGAGGATGCGCGCCTGGTGGCCGGCCGCGGCCGCTTCGTGGACGATCTCGGCCGTCCCCGCATGCTCCACGCGGCCATGCTGCGCAGTCCACACGCCCACGCGCGCATCGTCGCGATCGACACGCGCGAGGCGGACACGCTCCCCGGGGTCTTCGCGGTCCTCACCGGCGCGGAGGCGGCGGCACGCTCCGGTCCCATCCGCCCGCTCATCCCCACCACCGCGGTGGTGCTCGACTACTGTCTGGCGGTGGACCGCGCCCGCTATATGGGCGAGCCGGTGGCCGCGGTGGCCGCGATCGATCGCGCGACCGCCGAAGACGCCCTCGAGCGCATCCGGGTGGAGTACGAGCCGCTGCCCGCGGTGGTGGATCCCGAGCTTGCCATCGGCTCCGACGCCCCGCTGCTCTACCCGGCGCTCGGTAGCAACGTGGTCTGGCACGACACGCTCACCTACGGCCCCGTGGACGCGGCGATGGCGCGCGCGGCCGGTGTGCTGCGCGAGCGCTTCATGATCCAGCGCTACGCCTCCACCCCGCTCGAGACCTTCGGCGGCATCGCGGAGTACGACCCGGGCACCGACGTCTTCGAGTTCTGGACCAACGACCAGCGGCCGGGCCTCACCATCTCGGTGCTGGCCGCCTCACTCGGGGTGCCGCAGTCGCGGGTGCGTCTCTCCTGCCCGGACATCGGCGGCGCGTTCGGCAACAAGCGGCGGCCCGCCTACCTGCTGATCTGCGCGCTGCTCGCCCGCAAGACTGGCCGGCCCGTGAAGTGGATCGAGGATCGGATCGAGAACCTCACCGCGCTCATGCACGCCTGCAACGGGATCATGGACGTGGAGCTGGCCTACCGGGCCGACGGCACCGTGCTGGCCCTCTCGATCCGAGACATCGCCGACGAGGGCAAGAACCTCATCACCCCGACCCAGCACAACCTGATCAAGCTCGGCAACATCGCCAACGGTTACCGGATCCCTGCGGTGCGCTACGAAGCCTGGTCGGTGCTCACCAACAAGTGTCCGAGCGGGGCCAACCGCGGCATCGGCAAGCCGTTCATGTGCTTCGCGATCGAGCGCGCGATGGCGATACTGGCGCGGCGCCTCGGCCTGGACCCGGCCGAGCTGCGGCTGCGCAACTACGTGACCGCCGCCGAGATGCCCTACACCACGCCGCCGGGCGCCCAGTACGACAGCGGCGACTATCCGGCGACTCTGCACCGTGCTCTGGAGCGGTTCGGCTACACGGCCCGGCGGGCCGAGCAGGTCGCGGCCCGCGAGGACGGACGCCTGCTCGGCATCGGCATCGCCACCTCGGTGGAGCCGGCGGGCACCAACCTCGCGTCCTACGAGATCATCACCGGCCGTCGCGCGGTCTCGGGCTCGGCGGAGGCCGCGATGGTGCGCATGGAGCCCGACGGCCAGGTGCGCGTGTCGCTGGGCGACCCGCCGAGCGGCCAGGGCTACGAGACGGTCCTCGCCCAGATCGTGGCCGACGAGCTCGGCCTCACCCCGGACGCGATCACCGTCACTCGCGGCTTCGATTCGACCACCACCCCGTGGCTGTACCTCTCGGGCAACTACTCGAACAAGTTCTCGGTGACCGACGTGGGCGCGGTGGTGGGCGCGGCCGCGCGCGTGCGGGCCAAGCTGCTACGCATCGCCGCGCACCGCCTCGAGGCCGCAGTCACCGATCTCGAGCTGGCGGGGGGCGCGGTGGCGGTGCGCGGTGCGCCGGACCGGCGCCTCGCCTTCGCGGATCTGGCGCGTACCGCCTACGCCGACGTGCTCGGCCTGCCGCCCGGCGAGGAGCCGGGGCTGGAGGCCCGGCACGCACATCAGAACCCTCTCGCCCAGCCGGTGGACGGGGAGCGCCGCGTGCGCTCGCAGCTCGTCTTCTCCAACGCGGCGCACTGCTGCCTGGTCGAGGTGGACCGGCGGACCGGGCTCGTGAAGATCCTCAAGTACCTCGTGGTCCACGACTGCGGCCGAGAGATCAATCCTTTGATAGTCGAGGGCATGGTGCACGGGGCGACCGCGCACGGCATCGGCGCCGCCCTGCTCGAGGAGTTCCGCTACGACGCGCAGGGGCAGCTGCTGACCTCGACGTTCGTGGACTATCTCAAGCCCACCTCGGCGGACGTGCCTCTCATCGACGTGGACCGGCTGGAGCACCCCTCGCCGGTCACGCCGCTCGGCGCCAAGGGCGTGGGCGAGGGCGGCGCGATCCCCGGCCCCGCCGCGGTCGCGAACGCGGTCGAGGACGCGCTCGCGCATCTGGGCGTGGTGGTCCGGGCGCTGCCGATCACGCCGGAGCAGGTCTGGCGCTGGATCAAGTGATCGAGCCCGCTCCTGCCGCGCCCGCCCTGCCGGTCCGCTGGCGCCTGCTCACGATCCTGACCCTGTCCTATGGAGCTGGCGCCTTCGGCATGCTCGGCATCTCCCCGCTCTCGCCGAGCCTGGTGGATGGACTCGGGCTCACCCGCTTCCAGGTCGCCTTCCTCGTCCCATCCATCTACCTTTCCGGGCTCCTCTTCTCGCTGCCCGGCGGCCGCCTCGCCGATCGGCTCGGTGTCCGTCCCTCGTTCCTGGGCGGCCTCGCCGTCGCCGCGATCGGGCTGCTCGCCGCCTCGCTCGCGCCCGGCTTCCTCGCCTTTCTCGCCTGCCTGTTCGTGGCGGGCAGCGGCTGGAGCGTCGTGAATCCGGCGCTCGGCAAGGCCATCATGGACGTCTTCCCGGTGCGCGAGCGCGGCATCGCGATGGGAGTCAAGCAGATGGGGCTCACGCTGGGAGGCCTGGTCGCGGCGCTGGCCCTGCCCGCGACCGCGGCCGCGCTGGGCTGGCGCTACGCCGTCGGCGCGTGCTCGGTGATCGTGGCGGTGCCGGTGGCGCTCGGCTGGCGGCCGCTCGTCGCGTTCCACGGGGGCGCGGCACGCGGAGGCCCGCTCACGACCGGGGCATCGGAGCCCCCATCCAGCTGGTGGTGGGCGCGGCGGCCCGCGCTGGTCATCTTCTTCGGCACCGGCTTCGTGCTCGGCATGGTCCAGGGCGCGGTGCTGAGCTACCTGCCGCTCTTCACGATCCAGGGGCTCGGCTTCGACAAGATCGGCGCAGGGCTCCTCGTCGCCGCCTCGCAGGCGGGCGGCGCGGTCTCCCGCCTCGTGCTGGGCGCGGCCAGCGATCGCTGGGCGGCGGGCCGGCGCTCGCTCTGGCTCGCGTTCACGGGCGCCGTCGGCGCGGCCATCTTCCTCGTCTACGCGATCTGGCCCGCCACCTCGGCCGGCCTCGCGGGGCTGCTCGCCTTCGCCACCGGCGTCGGCGCCTACGGCTGGGTCGGCATCTTCTTCGTGATCAGCGTGGAGGCGGGCGGCCGGGACCAGGCCGGGCTCCTGAGCGGTGTGGCCTTCGCCTCCATCGTGCTCGGCCTGCTCGTGGGGCCCCCCATCTTCGGCCTGCTGCTAGAGGGCTCCGATTCCTACGCCGTCGTCTGGGCCGTCTTTGCCGCGCTCTCCGGCCTCGTCGCCATCGTGTCCCTCCTCGCCGGCCCCGCCATCGATAGGGGTCAGGTCTTACATTCCGACATTTCGACGCAGCGCGATGTCGGAATGTAAGACCTGACCCCAGGGGCTGGGCTATCATGCGGGCACCTCACCGCGAAGGAGCGCTCACCATGGGCTACGAGCAGATCCTGTACGAGACGAAGGACCGCGTCGCGACCGTCACCCTCAATCGCCCGGACAAGCTCAACGCGTGGACCGGCGTGATGGGGCGCGAGGTACGACAGGCGATGGACGAGGCGACGCGCGACGAGACGGTGCGCGTGATCATCCTGACCGGCGCCGGCCGCGGCTTCTGCGCGGGCGCCGACATGCAGATGCTCTCCGGTATCGTGGGCGCGGGCCGGCAGGAGACCAGCGAGGCCGCGACGGGACACGAGCCCGCGGCGGCCGGCGGCGACGCCGCCATCCGCCCGGACTTCCGCGGCCCCTACGCCTACTTCCCGATGGTGCCCAAGCCGATCATCGCGGCGCTCAACGGCGCCACCGCGGGCCTCGGCCTCGTCGTCTCGCTCTACTGCGATCTGCGCATCGCGGCCGACACCGCCGTCTTCACTACCGCCTTCTCGCGGCGCGGCCTCATCGCCGAGCACGGGGTGAGCTGGATGCTGCCGCGGCTGGTGGGCCTGCAGCACGCCCTCGACCTGCTCCTCAGCGGCCGGAGGATCTCCGCGCAGGAGGCACTCGCCATGGGGCTGGTCTCGCAGGTGCATGCCGCCGCGTCGCTGATGGACGGCGTCCGCGCCTACGCCGGCGAGATGGCGGAGCTGGTGTCCCCGCGCTCCCTCCGGGTGATGAAGCGCCAGCTGTGGGAGGCCCAGTTCCAGTCCCTCGCGGAGGCGACCGCGGTGGCCAACGCGGAGATGGCGAAGAGCTTCACCACCGAGGACTTCAAGGAGGGCGTGGCCCACTTCGTCGAGAAGCGGGCGCCGCGCTTCACCGGACGATAGCCCCGATGGCCCGGCTCGAGATCCTGCCACCCGAGCAGATCGCCGATCCGGAGCTCCGGCGGATGGCCGAGGCCTCCGGCGACGAGATGTACGGCGTGTACGGCCATTGCCCCGAGCTCTTCGCCGCCTTCCTCCGCTTCTACCGGCCGACGAAGTACGGCGGCCGGCTGCCCTTCGCGCTGAAGGAGCTGGTGCGGCTCCGCATCGCGGCGCTGAACGAGTGCGCGCGCTGAGCGACGGCCCGCGAGCCCTCGGAGAGGGCGCCCGGGCTGTACGGAGAGCTGCTACCCAAGCTCTCCGGGGAGACGGAGCCGACCGAGCGCGAGCGGGCGGCCCTGGCGTTCGCCGAGAAGCTCGCGACGAATCACACGACGATCGACGACGCGTTCATGACCGGGATGCGCAGGCACTTCAGCGACGCCGAGCTGGTGGAGCTGGGGCTGATCACCGGCGCCTTCATCATGCTCGGGCGGCTTCACCGCACCTTCGGGGTGGCCCCGATGGGCCCCCGGAGTCACGCGGTCCTCGAACGGGGGTACGGCCCATGACCTCGATCCGGAGATCTCTCCTCGCCGCTCTCGCCGTCGTGCTCGCGCTCACCGCGCCGGTAGGTGGGCCCGCCGTCGCCTTCGAGGGCGAGAAGGCGCTGCACGAGGCGGCCAAGAAGGAGAAGGAGTTCACCTGGTACACCGCGCACTACAACTCGGAGACTGCGGCCGCGCTCTGCCAGGGCTTCGAGAAGAAGTATCCGGGCGTGAAGTGCAACTACATCCGCACCACCGCCCAGGTGGCCTACCAGCGCCTCGCCCAGGACCAGAAGGCGGGCATCGCGCAGGCCTCGGTGATCAGCTCGACCGACCAGAGCCACTACACGAAGATGAAGCAGGACGGGTGGCTGCAGCCCTACAAGCCCAAGAACCTGCCCGAGCTGGTCGACGCCTTCCGCTCGTTCAACGATCCGGACGACCTCTTCATCGCCACCGCGGCCGGGCTCGTCCTGATCACCTACAACACGAGTGTGGTCTCACCCGCGGAGGCGCCCAAGAAGTGGGCCGACCTCACCGACCCCAAGTGGAAGAACAAGGTCTCGATCGGCCACCCCGGCTTCAGCGGCTACGTGGGCACCTGGGTCGTCCAGATGAAGAAGCTCTACGGCTGGGACTACTTCAAGAAGCTCGAGCAGAACAAGCCCCGCATCGGCCGCTCCATCAACGACACCGTGACGATGCTGAACGCCAAGGAATCCATCGTGGCCGCGGGGCCGTCGGCCACCACCCTGGAGAGCCGAGCGAAGGGCAACCCGCTCGCCGTCGTCTATCCGGAGGACGGCGCGGTGCTCATGGTCTCGGCCTCCGGCATCCTCAAGAACGCGCCCGCTCCCAACGCGGCCAAGCTCTTCATGGAGTACCTGCTGAGCCGCGAAGGCAACGAGGTCATGGTGCAGCAGTACCAGGACCCGGTGAACAAGAACGTGAAGCCGATGGCGGGCGCCAAGTCCATCGCGGAGGTCAAGACGATCCGCCCCTCGGTCATCGAGATCGAGAAGGGCATTCCCGAGGTCAAGGAGCTGTTCCGCGAGACGTTCGGCATCTGAGCGTCCGGCTCGAGGCATGCGGGACAGGTCCCTCGTCGTCTGGCTGCTGCTGATCGCGCTGCTGCTGCTGCTCGTGATCAATCCGCTCGCCCGCCTCCTGTGGGCGAGCTTCCAGCACCCGGACACCGGCGCCCTCACGCTCGAGAACTACGTGGCGGCCTACGGGCGCTGGCGCCACGTCGAAGCGCTGATCAACTCGCTCGTGATCGGTCTCGCGGTGGCGGTGGTCTGTACCGTCTTCGGGGTGCCGATGGCCTGGGCGGTGTCGCGCACCGACATGCCCGGCAAGGGCCTGGTGTGGGCCGCGGTGCTCGGCACGTTCATCATGCCGAACTACCTGGGCGCGGTGGCCTGGATCCTCATGGCCGGTCCCAACGCGGGCTGGCTCAATCGCATCTACACCGGCCTCACCGGCGCGACCGCCGGGCCGTTCAACGTCTACAGCATGACCGGGCTCGTGCTGGTCATCGCCTGCTACTCGTTCCCGTACATGTTCGTGTTCACCCGCTCCGCGCTCGATTTGATCTCCTCGGAGATGGAGGACGCGGCCAGCACCCTCGGCGCCGGCGCGCTCCGCACCACGCTCCGGGTGACCCTGCCCCTGGCCCTGCCCGCCATCATGGGTGCGTTCATCGTGGAGTTCCTGGAGGCCATCGCGCTCTTCGGCGCGCCCGCCCTGATCGCCCTGCCCGCTCGCTTCCAGGTCATGACCACCATGCTGTGGCAGATGTTCGAGTTCCCCCCGCGCGTCCAGGTCGCGGCGGCCTACTCGATGCCCCTGCTCCTGATCACCGTGTTCCTGTTCTGGCTGCAGTACCGGCTGATCGCCCGCAAGGGCTTCGTGGCGCTGACCGGCAAGGGCGGCGAGCGGCGCCTGGTGCGCCTCGGCCCCTGGCGCTGGGCCCTGCTCGGCTACTGCCTGTTCATCACCTCGCTGTCGTTCTTCATGCCGATACTGGTGGTGCTGCAGGCCGCCTTCGCGCGGGCGTGGGGCCGCGGGTTCTCGTGGGACAACGTCACCCTGCGCAACGTACGCTTCGTGCTCTTCGACCAGACCGCTACCCGCGCCGCGACCGTCAACACCTTCGTCTACGCGGCGACCGCCTCGATCATCGCGCTCGGCCTGGCCCTGGCCATCGCCTACATCGTGGCCCGGCGGCTCGTTCCGCTCGGCCGGGTGTTGACCTACGTGGCGATGGCTCCCTTCGTGATCCCGGGCATCGTGCTCGCGATCGGGTTCTACGCAGCCTACACCGCCAAGCCGCTCGTGCTCTACGGCACCGCGTGGATCCTGATCCTTGCCTTCGCCACCCGCTTCCTGCCCATCGCGTACACCAACAGCGACGCCGCGCTGCGCAGCATCAACCCTGAGCTGGAGGACGCCGCGCGGATCCTGGGCGGCGGCCGGATCCTCGCGCTGCGACGGGTGGTGGCCCCGCTGCTGCGGCGCGGTCTCGCGGGCGCCTTCATCCTCGTGTTCATCCCGGCCACCCGCGAGCTGTCCTCGGCCATCTTCCTCTACACCACCGGCACCCAGGTCCTCTCGGTCCTCCTGTTCGACAAGAGCGACGAGGGCAACTTCGAGGTGCTCTCCTCCATGGGGCTCATCCTGGTCGTGGTCACGGTGGCGCTGGTGCTGGTGGGCTTCCGCCTGGTCGGCCGCGACTTCCTCCTGCGGAGGACCGCCACGTGAGCCGTCTCGTCCTCACCGACGTGAGCCGCCGCTTCGGCAGCGTGACCGCGGTGGACCGCTTCAGCCTGACGCTCCAGCCCGGCGAGTTCGTCTCCCTCCTCGGGCCGTCCGGCTGCGGCAAGACCACCACGCTCCGGATGATCGCGGGCTTCCTCGCCCCGAGCGAGGGCACGATCGCGATGGACGGGCACACGATCTCCTCGCCCCGCTCCACGCTGCCGCCCGAGAAGCGCAGCATGTCCATGATCTTCCAGAGCTACGCGATCTGGCCCAACATGACGGTGGCCGAGAACGTGGCGTTCGGGCTCGAGGTCAGGCGCCGGCCCAAGGCGGAGATCCGCGAGCGGGTCGAGCGGATCCTCGACGTGGTGCAGATGGGCCGCCTCGCCGCCCGCTATCCTCAAGAGTTGTCGGGGGGCCAGCAGCAGCGGGTCGCTCTGGCCCGCGCCATCGTGGTGCAGCCGGCGGTGCTCCTGCTCGACGAGCCGCTCAGCAACCTCGACGCCAACCTGCGCGAGGAGATGCGCTACGAGATCCGGCGCCTGCACGACGAGTTCCACATCACCACGGTGTACGTCACGCACGACCAGTCGGAGGCGATGGTGGCCTCCGATCGCATCGCGGTGATGAACCAGGGCCGGGTCGAGCAGGTGGACGCCCCGCGGGCCCTGTACGCACGGCCGCGCACCCGTTTCGTGGCCGGCTTCATCGGGCGCACCAATCTGCTGGACGGCGAGGCGCGCGGCGAGGACGTCACCTTCGGCGGCTTCGCGATCCCCCGCCGGGCCTTCGCCGAGGCCGCCGCGCTCCAGGGACGCGTGTGCTTCTCGCTGCGGCCCCAGTCCATCCAGCTGCACCGCCAGCCGCCGCCTTCGTCCGACCGCGGCGCGGTGGTAGTCGGCCAGGTCGTGCAGCGCGCGTACCTGGGCGAGCACTGGGACTACACGGTGCGCCCGGCGAGCAGCGCCCTCTCGCTACGCGTTACCACGCGCCCGCACGAGGTCTTCGCCGTGGACGAGCAAGTCTGGCTCGAGCTGGATCCGGGTCAGATGGCCGCGCTCCAGCCGGAGTGACCCTCATCCTCCTCAACAAGCCGTTCGGCGTGCTCTGCCAGTTCACCGACGAGGCGGGGCGGCCGACCCTCGCCCGCTACGTGCCGGTGCGCGGCGTCTACCCCGCCGGCCGGCTCGACCACGACAGCGAGGGCCTGGTGCTGCTCACCGATGACGGCGCGCTGCAGTCGCGGCTGTCGGATCCGCGGCACGGCGTCGAGAAGACCTACTGGGCGCAGGTGGAGGGCGAGCCGACGCCCGAAACGCTCGAGCTGCTGCGGCGCGGCGTCCCGCTGAAGGATGGGCACACCCGGCCGGCCCGGGTACGGCTCATCCCCGAGCCGCCGGGGCTGTGGCCGCGCGACCCACCGATCCGCCGGCGCCTGTCGATTCCCACTGCGTGGCTCGAGATCGGGCTCCGCGAGGGACGGAACCGGCAGGTGCGGCGGATGACCGCGGCGGTGGGGCATCCGACGCTGCGGTTGATCCGCGTCGCGGTGGGGGCGTACAAGATCGGGGCGTTGCGGCCTGGGGAGTGGAGGGAGATTACGACGTAAGACCACCCCTCACCCTGCCCTCTCCCCTGAGGGGAGAGGGGGATGAGGAGGAGAAGCCTTTAAAAGATAGCGTAGCCTCCGTCGATCACGAACGTGTCGCCCGTGTGATAGCTGCTGGCGTCGCTGGTGAGGTAGACCGCGAGGCCGCCGAAGTCGTCGCCGGTGCCCCAGCGCCGCGTGGGCACCCGCGGGAGCACGCGGGTCTTGAAGACGTCGCCGTGCACGGCCTTCTCGGTCATCGGCGTGTCGATCCAGCCGGGCACGATGGCGTTGACCCGGATCTTGTGGCGGGCGAGCCCGACCGCGAGGGCCCGCATCACCGAGAGCATCGCGCCCTTGCTGGCCGCGTAGTGCGCGCTGAGTGGCGAGCCCTCGAGCGCGGCCAGGCTCGCGGTGACCGCGAGCGAGCCGCCCTCCCCTCGCGCGGTCATGTGCCGGGCCGCCGCCCGCAGGGTGAAGAAGGCGCCGTCCAGGTTGACCTTCAGCACCCGGTGCCACTCCTCGGTCGTCATCTCGGCGAAGCTCGCCGCGGCGCCGCGGCCGGACACCCCCGCGTTGACGAAGCAGGAGTCCACGCCGCCGAGCGTCGACACCGTGTCCGCGAACGCCCGATCGACCGCGCCCTCGTCGCTCACGTCGCAGCGGAGCGCCATGGCCTTCGCCCCGATCGCCTGGAGGCGGGCCAGCGCGTGCTTGTTCTTGTCCTCGTTGGTACCCCAGATGCAGACGGCGGCGCCCGCGTGGGCGAGGGCCTCCGCCATCCCGAGGCCGATGCCGCTGTTGCCGCCGGTGACGATCGCGGTCTTGCCGGTGAGATCGAAGGGCCGGTACGCCATGGCGAGAAGGCTCCCTTCAGGGCCGCATGCGGTGGGTGGACGGGCCCGGCTCGCGCAGCGGCGCCGAGAGCTCGGCGAACTCGCAGAGCAGCGGGCGGGTGGTCCGCGGGTCGATGATCTCCTCGATCCAGAACGTCTCCGCCGAGCGGAACGGCGAGCGGAGCTTCTGCAGCCGCTCCTCGATCTCGACCATCTTGACGGCGCGATCCGCGGCCGCGTCCAGGTCCCCGCGGTAGGCGGCCTCGATGCCGCCCTCGAGCGGCAGCGAGCCCCAGCGTCCCGAGGGCCACGCGTAGCGCGGGCCGTAGCGCGCGCCCGGCTTGTGGGCCGCGCCGGCCACCCCGAACACGTTGCGGATGATGACCGCGCACCACGGCATCGTGGACTGCCAGATCGCCGACATCGCGCGCACGCCCTGCTTGATCGTGCCGGTCTGCTCGGCCTCGAGGCCGATGAGGAAGCCCGGGCAATCGACCAGGTACACCACCGGGAGGTGGAAGGTCTGCGCGAGGTCCACGAAGCGCTCCACCTTCTGGCAGGTGTCGGCGGTCCACGCCCCGCCGTAGAAGTACGGATCGCTCGCCAGGACCGCCACCGGCCAACCGTCGAGCCGGGCCAGCCCGGTGATGATCGCGCGGCCGTAGAGCGGCTGGATCTCGAAGAACGAATCGCGGTCGACCACCGCCTCCACGATCGCGCGCATCTTGTAGGGCTTGCGGATGTCGCGGGGCACCGCGTCACCCAGCCACTCCTCGCGGCGCTCCGGATCGTCGGTCCGCGGGCCGCGCGGGGGCAGGTCGTAGATGGAGGACGGCAAGTAGGAGAGAAACCGCCGGGCCGCCGCGAAGGCTTCCTCCTCCGTGTCCACCGCCTGGTCCACCGCCCCGGCCTTGAGCTGGATCTGCCAGCCGCCGAGCTGGTTCTTGGTGAGCTTCTGCCCGAGCCGCTCCACCACCGGCGGCCCGGCCACGAACAGCGCCGACTTGTCCTTCACCATGACCGAGAAGTGCGCGGCGGCCAGGTGCGCGGCCCCGAGGCCGGCCACCGAGCCGAGGCCCAGCGCCACGCGCGGCACCGTGCCGATGCTGTTGACCACCCACTCCCAACCGGAGACGCCGGGCACGTTGGCACGGCCGGTGGTCTCGATGGTTTTCACCGAGCCGCCGCCACCCGAGCCTTCCACGAGGCGAATGAGCGGGAGCCTGAGCTCGTTGGCCATCTGCTCGCACTGGTTGTGCTTGCCCTTGATGGTGGCGTCGGCGGAGCCGCCGCGCACCGTGAAGTCGTCGCCGCCCACCACCACCGGCCGGCCGTCGACCCGGGCGCGACCGAAGACGAAGTTGGATGGGGTCAGCTCCTTCAGGTCGTTGTTGGCGTCGTAGGAGGCCTTCCCCGCGATCTTGCCGATCTCGTGAAAGCTGTCGCCGTCCACCAGCCGGGTGATGCGCTCGCGGATCGTGTAACGCCCGCCGTCGTGCTGCCGCTTCACCCGCTCGGGCCCGCCCAGGCCCTCCGCGAACTCCTCGCGGCGCCTCAGCTCGTCCATCTCGGACTTCCAGTTCATGGGGAGAGACCTCCGCGGGGATGGTAGCAGGGAGCGCGCGGCCTGCCTAGGCTCGGCCGCGGCCGGGGTCGCCGGCGCTCAGGAGGCGGCCGCGACGACGAGCGAGATGCGATTGCGGTCGCCGGCCCGGCGGTACTGCACCTGCTGGGCCATCGCCGAGACGAGCAGCACGCCGAGCCCCCCCACCGGGCGATGCTCCACGTCCACCGCCGCGTCCGGGGGAACCAGGCGGGCGAACGGATCGTGCGCGGGGCCGGTGTCCTCGTAGATGAGCGCGATACGGCCGGGAGTCACCTCGCACTCGAGTCGCACCGGCTCGTCGCTGTCGGCCCCGTGGCCGTGCACCACCGTGTTGGTGAAGAGCTCCTCGACCAGCAGCGTGAGGCGCAGGCAGGCCTCGCGCCCCAGCCCGGCCTCCGCGCAGACCTCGCCGAGAAAAGCCCCGACCTGCGGCAGGACATCGCGGCGGGCGGGAAAGACGCGACTGTGGTGGCCGACGCTCATCGGCCCATTGTACGGCTACCCGGCATGCGCCCGCTTCAGACCCTCGATGTCGATCTTCTTCATCTGCAGCATCGCCCCCATGACTCTCTGCGACTTCTGAGGATCGGGATCCATGAGCAGATCGGCAAGGACCCGAGGGACCACTTGCCACGACACACCGTATCTGTCCTTGAGCCAGCCACACTGCTGGGCCCGTGTATCCCCGCCCTGGGACAGCTTCTCCCAGTAGTAGTCCACTTCCGCCTGCGTCTCGCAGCTGACCTGGAACGAGATGGCCTCGTTGAAATTGAACATCGGGCCGCCGTTCAGTGCGGTAAATCCCTGCCCTTCAATCTCAAATGCCACGACCATCACGGTTCCGGGCGCTTTCCCGTGGACTTCCCGCCCCGCTTCCCCGTAGCGGGACACCTCGGTGATCCTCGAGTTTCTGAAGACGGCGGTGTAGAACCCGACCGCCTCCTCGGCCTGATCGTCGAACCACAAGCAGGGGGTGATCTTTTGAGTGACGTGCATGATGGCTCTCCTCTTCGCGCCCGGTCACGGATGGGAGTCTTCGGCTCCTCTCCGCTAGTCGCGCGAGGACACCCCGGATCGACAGATCTACGCGCTCGGTTGGCCGGTCCTTCAAGGCTGCTTTTCGAGCGCCTGCTCCTCGCCGGGCAAGGCGACGGACCCGAACAGCACGGGCTTCACGGCGCCGAGCGCTGCCCTCAGGATCAGGGGTGGGACGGCCTCGCGCGCCAGTGCCTCGATCCGCTGCTGAAGCTCGGCCACTTTCTCGGGATTCCCGCCAGCCAGGTTGGTCTTCTCGGCCGGATCCTCCGCCAGGTTGAAGAGCTCGACCTGGGACGGAAGCGTCGCCTGCCACACGAGCTTCCACGCACCCTTGCGCACGGCAGCGCGGAACGGCTCGATGTCGTAGACCACCTCTTCGCGCGGCGAGGGCTTGCCCTCGGCGAGGGTCAGCCAGACGTCCAATCCGTCCAGCGGCTCGTTCCTTCCGAGCGGCGCGCCCGCGAGCCTGGCCAGCGTCGGATACATGTCCACCATGTGGATGGGCTGGTCCACGACGGAACCCGGCTGGATGCGACCCGGCCAGTTGGCGAGCGCGACCACGCGTGTACCGCCCTCGTACAGCGTCCCTTTGCCGTCCCGGTAGGGGCCGTTGTCGGCGGGGATCGTGCTCTTTGACATGTCCACCTCGCCCGTGAACTTGGCCGATCGGGGGCCGCCGTTGTCGCTCTGGAACACGACGAGGCTGTTGTCGCGCATCTTCCGCTTCTCGAGGGCTCGGAGCACCCGGCCGATCTCATCGTCCATGGCCGTGATCATCGCCGCGTAGGCACGGCGGGCCGGGTCGGCGATATGCACGTACCGATCGAGGTATTCCTTCGGCGCCTGGTACGGGGCGTGGGGCGCGGTGAAGGCCAGGTAGAGGAAGAGCGGGGTCGTCGGATCGTGGCCGTCGATCAGCTTGACCGCCTCCTTGCCGAGCAGCTGGGTCGCGTAGCCCTGTTCCTTGACCGGCTGGTTATTGCGGAACCAGTCCCGAGTGCCGTGAGCCGAGTGAGTGAAGTAGTCGATCTCGCCGAGCATCGGTCCGTACTGGTAGTCGAATCCACGCTGCCGCGGCCAGAACTTGCGATCGGCGTGCCCGAGGTGCCACTTGCCCACGATCGCCGTTCTGTATCCCGCTTCCTTCAGGGCCTGGGGCAATAGCCACTCGTCGGTGGCCAACCCGTAGGTTCCAGCCGATGGAATGACCAAGGTCTGCAGGCCGTAGCGATGGGGGTAGCGACCGGTCATGAGGGCAGCCCGCGATGGCGTGCACATGGGCTGCGCATAAAACTGCTCGAGCCTCGCTCCGCTCTGGGCGAGCTGGTCGATGTTCGGCGTTCTGATGCTGGAGCCATGGAAGCCTACGTCCTTCCATCCCTGATCGTCAGATACGATGTAGACGATGTGGGGGCGTGGAGCCGCGGGCTGAGCCGCCGCGAGCGGCACCCATCCGAAGCTACCGGCCGCTACCACCAGGGCGAAGGCAAGGGCAAGCCGTGCTGACCTCATGCAGTAGTTCCTCCGGATCAAATTTTGATTGAGCGCTCGATGTGCTCACCACCACCGATTTGCCGGTTGCTTCAGCCAATATCGGATGCCACGTCCCGCATAGGGTTCCTGCCGAAACCGGGGCATGACATGCATATGGGCGTGCATCGCGATTTGCCCTCCAACCGCCAGGCAGTTCCACCCCACGTTGTACCCATCGGGGTGATACGTCTCGTCCATCCACGCCTTGACGTGTTTGAGCAGTGCGAAGGTCGCGTCTATCTCTTCCGGCGTCAGGTCAAAGACGGTTTCCGCGTGCCTGACCGGAATGATGACGCCCGAGCCGAGCAGAGCACCTTGCTCCGTTTCATTCTGCAGAAATATCGTCGTGTGATTGCGAAGAATGATCTTCTGGTCCGGATTCTCGTTCAGATGACACAAGCCACAGTTACCAGACATACAATGCCTCTCCCTCCCCGAGTCTCTGGCGGCTAGTGTTACACAGGCCGGGCCGGCCGCCCGCTGGCGGTGCGCAGGACTTCGCCCGACGGGCTCTACGCTTTGCGCTATGATATGGGCCGTCCGGGCGGCGGTGGCCCGGCAGTCCAATCGAGAATGGAGTAAATCACATGTCGCGTTCGCCATTGTCGGTGGTCGTGTCCGCCGCTCTCGTGGCAGCCCTGCCAATCTGGGCCACCGCGCAGGAAGCCGGCCACGTCAAGGTGTCTAAGGGCGCGGTACAGATCGAGCGGGCGGGCCAGAAGGTCCCGGGGGCGGTGGGCGTGGCGGTTCAGGCCGGCGACGTGGTGACCACCGGCCCCGACGGCTCGGTGGGCATCACCTTCCTCGACAACAGCCTGCTCTCCGCGGGGCCCAACAGTGTGCTCGCCATCGATCGTTTCGCCTTCGACTCGACCACGCACCAGGGCTCGTTCGAAAGCTCACTCCAGAAGGGTACGCTCGCGGTCGTCTCGGGCAAGCTGGCCAAGCAGTCGCCGGACGCCATGAAGGTGAAGACGCCCGCGGCGGTGCTCGGCGTGCGCGGCACCGAGTTCCTCGTCCGCACCGGCGACGCGAAGGACTGACGCGGTCCCGATCGGCATGCGCCGTCTCGCCGGGCTCGCGGCGCTCGCGGTTCTCCTGCTCTCCGGCTGCGCCAAGCCCGCGCGCAACGATCTCTACGTGCTGATGCCGGGCCAGGACGGCAAGACGGGCGCCCTCAGCGTGGAGAGTGGGGGCCAGCAGGCGGTGCTCGACCAGCCGTACGCGGCGGCGCGGGTGAAGGAGCCGGGGCGCGTCGAACCGGGCACGGTCACCGAGCAAGAGGCCCGGCAGGCCTTCGGCGCGGCGCTGGCCGCTCAGCCTGGCCGGCCGGAATCGTTCCTGCTCTACTTCCTCGAGGGCCGTGACGAGCTGACTCCCGAGTCCAAGCAGATCGTGGGCCGCATCATCGACGAGATCGCCAAGCGTCCGGCGCCGGAGATCATCGTCATCGGGCACACCGACCGCGTCGGCACCGTCGCTTACAACGATACGCTCTCGCTGCGCCGGGCCGAGCGAGTCCGCGACGAGCTGGTGAAGGCCGGCGTCGCGGCGGATCGCATCCGGGTCGCGGGGCGCGGGGAGCGGGAGCCGCTCGTGCCGACCGCGGACGAGGTGCCTGAGCCGCGGAACCGGCGCGTGGAGATCAACGTCCGGTAGGACGCAGGCCTCACCGTGCCCTCTTCCCCGAGGGGAGAGGGGAAGCGCCGTTGAAGCGGATGACGAGAACCGCCATGTCGTCCGAGGGCTCGGCTCCGCCGGTGAACGTAGCCACGTCGCGGCGGATCGCCTCCCCCACCTCCACCGCGCTCGCCGCCGTGCCCAGCCCGGCAAGCAGAGCCTCGAGCCGCGGGCGCCCATAAAACCGCCCGTCGGCGCCGGCCGCCTCGGTGATGCCGTCGGTAATCAGCACGAGGGTGTCGCCGGGATCGAGTGATCGCTCCGCCGCCGGGTAGGGAAAGCCGTCCACCGAGCAAAGCGGCGGCCCCCCGCCCTCCTGCAGACGCTGGAGGGCGCGGCCGGCGCGGGGCAGCAGGAACGGGGGCTCGTGGCCCGCGCTGCAGTACTCCAGCGCCCCGGTGCGCGCGTCGAGGATGCCGGCCAGCACCGTGACGTAGAGCCCCTCCGTGTTGTCGCGAGAGATCTCGGCGTCGGCCTCGCGCATCATCGCGGCCACGTGCCCGTGCCGGCGGAGCGCGATGGACTTGTAGAGCGCCTTGCTGATCGCCATGAAGAGGCTGCCCGGCAGCCCCTTTCCGGTGACGTCGCCGATCATGAAGAACAGGTGATCGTCGTCCAGCCGGAAGAAGTCGTACAGATCGCCGCCCACCTCGTGCGCGGGTTCGAGGCGCGCGTAGAGCTCGAAGCGCTTCTCGCCCGGGAAGGCGGCCGCCGGCTGCGGCAGGCTGCCCATCTGGATCTGCCGCGCCGCCTCCAGCTCGCCGGCGAGCCGGGCGGCCGCCACGCGCTGCTCCTCCACCTGACGGCGCAGGGCGCGGCGCTGGCTCTCGGTCTCGGTCAGGGTCAGGGCCAGCATCACCGTGTACAGGACGCCCAGGGCCAGCACCGGGGTGACCCAGTCCAGGAGGATTCCACGTGTCATATAGAGGATGAAGCCCAGCGCCACCAGCGCTCCCGCCAGGAGCAGGAACACGCCGACCGAGGTGCGCGGCCGTAGCTGCGGAACCGCGAAGACCAGGAGGAGACCGGCCGCGGCGGTCGCGCCCAGCTCGAGGCCCCGCGCGAAGATGGGCCGGGACAGCAGCGCGCGGTCGAAGATGCCCTCCAGCAGCTGGGCGTGGATCTCGACGCCCGTCATGCGGTCGGCCACCGGCGTCGCCTGGTAGTCGGAGAGGCCGAGGGCGGTCACCCCGACCAGCACGAGCCGTCCCTCGAATCGCGCCGGATCGGCGCGGCCGGCGAGCACGTCGGCCGCAGACACGAAGCGCCGGGGCTGGTGCCGGCTGAAGTGGACCCACACCTGCCCGTCGCGCTCGGTGGGCACGACGAGGTCACCGACGCCGACCGCCTCGATGCCAGATGGCCCCACCCGCACCGCGAGCGCGGGCGCCCCCGAGGCCACGCGCAGCATCTCGACGACGAGCGAGGGGGCGAGCGTGGTGCCGATGGTCGCGAGCAACGGCATGCGCCGCACCACGCCACCCTCGGGATCCACGCTGATGAGCCCGCGCCCCGCGGCCGCCGCGTCGATCTCGTCCATGCTGCGGAGCGCCCCCGCGAAGCGACGCACGAACGGTGCCGGATCGCCCCCGAACGCGCGCACCGGGGCCGGGCCGACACCCGCGGAGACGGTGGCGTCGGCTTGCTCGAGGCCGATCAGCCCGAGCACCACCCGGCGGTCGCGCAGCGCCTGGGCGAGCATCGTGTCGTTGCCCGGCATGCCCGCGAGCCGCTGTGCGAGGCCGGGATCCAGCCCCTCGACGAGCTCGGGCAGCCGCCCCGGCGAGAGGCGGTCGGGCTCGGCCATCAGGATATCGAGGCCGATGGCGGCCGGGCGCGCCTCGGCGATGCGCCCGACGAGCCGGGCAAGCCAGCTGCGGGGCCAGGGCCACTGGCCGTGGACGCGCAGGCTGTCCTCGTCGATGGCGACGATGACGACCGGCTCCGAACGCGGCGTGCGCGGCAACAGGCTCTGATAGGTGTCGAAGGACGCGAGGCGGAGCAGGCGAAGCCCCGGGAGATCGGGAAAGAGGGCCAGCAGCAGCAGCAGGGCCAGCAGCAGCAGACCGACCGGGCGGCCGCGCCCGCCGCGGAGCGCGCGGACCCACTGGCGCTCGGCCCAGTGCAGCCGCTCGGGGGTGTCGGCGCTCAGATCCGTGGCCTCAGAGCTCGATCTCCAGGCCGTCGTAGGCGGCGAGTACCTCCACCCGATGATCGCCGCGGGTGATCTCCTCGAGCCGCCGCGTCTCGGCCAGGAGCGTGGCTATGCGCTCGTCGTCGAAGATCGGCTCGTGATGATAGAGACAGAGACGCCGGGCGCGTGCGAGCTGGCACATCTCCACGCCCACCACGTTGCTCGAGTGCCCCCAGTCCTCCTTGACCGAGATCGCGTCGGCGAGCGAGTACTGCGCGTCGAAGATCACCAGGTCGGCGTCGCGGAAGAACCCGACGAAGCCCCTCACCTCCTCCGGATCGTCCTGTTTGTGCTCGGAGTCGGTGGAGTACACGACGACCAGGCCCTGCTTCTCGATCCGGTACCCATAGGAGACCCCGCCGTGATGCTGCCGCTTGGCCCGCACGCGTAGGCCCGCGATGTCGTAGTCACGCTCCGCCTCGAGCCGGATGAACTCGATCTGCGCGCCCATGCGGGCGAAGTCCACCGGGAAGGAGGGCGCCGCATTCTGCCTCCGGAACGCCTCCTCGAGCGTGTCGTGGCAGCCGTAGATGCGCACGTGGTTGCCGGGCAGATAGGCGGGCATGAAGAACGGGAAACCCATGATGTGGTCCCAGTGCAGGTGCGACATGAAGACGTGGAAGCGATGACCGGCCGGCCCGCGCGTGGCCAGCACGTTGTTGCCGAAGACGCGCGCCCCGCTGCCGAGATCGCACAGCACGTAGTCGTCGTCCCCGGTCTCCAGCTGCACGCACGAGGTGTTGCCACCGAACGTGTGTGAGACCGAGAACTCGAGCTCGCGCTCGACGAAGGCGCGCGCCTTGCCCGGGGTGTCGAGCCCCCGGCCGGCCGCGGCGACCAGCGCGGTCACCAGCTTGCGCTGCACCTCCGCCGACGACATGGCGACCGGGATCGACCCGCGGGTGCCCCAGAAGCGAACGCGCATGGATCCCGGGTCAGGCGGCTTCGAAGGCGGCGAGCGCGGCCGCCGACACCGCGGCGAGCGCTTCCCGCAGCGCGGGGAAGACCTGGAGGACCAGGTTGAAGCGGCTGATCTCGAAGATCTCCCGCACCACCGGCTGCAGCCCGCAGACCGCCAGCGTGCAGCCCTGCGCCTTGGCCTGCTTGGAGGCGAGCATGAGCACGCGCAGCCCGACGCTGCTGATGTACTCGACGCCGGTCATATCGATGACGACCCGGTCCCGCCCGGGAGCGCAGGGACCCAGATGAGGGGCCACGTCCGCCTTGAGCTGGTCCGCGGTGGCGTGGTCGACGCGCCCCAGCGGGAAGAGTACGACCGTGTCGGCGAAGCGTTTCACGACCAGGTCCATGTCTCCCCCCACGCCAGCGATCGTATGAATTTCGGGGCCCGATTCTACCACCGGGGCGGGCTGTGGCACACTGAGACCTCGTGTCCGAAGACCTCCTGAGCCAGCTCCGTATCGATCGAAGCGCGGATCGCCCTCCGCGCCGACGGGGTCGTCTGTACGCGGTCGTCGGCCTGACTCTCCTGGTGGTGGGGGGCGGCGTCTGGTTTGGCTGGCTGCTCACGCGGCCGCCGGTGGTGCAGCTGGCGGCCGCGCGGGCGGCGGCCCCGGGGGGAGGAGCCGGCTCCGTGCTCGACGCCAGCGGCTACGTCACCGCCCGCCGGCAGGCCACCGTGTCCGCCAAGATCACCGGGAAGGTCACAGAGGTGCTGATCGAGGAGGGCATGCGGGTGAAGGAGGGAGCGGTGCTCGCGCGGCTCGACGATACCGAGGCCCACGCGCAGCTCGCGCTGGCCCGCGCGCAGCTCGTGGCCGCCCGCTCGCAGCTCTCCGAGGTGCGCGCCCAGCTCGAGCAGGCCGAGCGGGACCACGCGCGTCAGCAGGAGCTCTACGACCGCGGCCTCGTGAGCCCGCAGTCGCTCGACGCCGCGCTCGCCCAGCGCGACACCCTGCGGGCCCGGCTCGCCGCCACCGAGGAGCAGATCAAGGTGGCTCAGGAGTCGGTGTCGGTGGCGCAGGTCCAGCTCGACAACACGGTGATCCGCGCCCCGTTCGGCGGCGTGGTCGTGGCCAAGTCGGCGCAGCCGGGCGAGATGATCTCGCCGATCTCGGCGGGCGGCGGCTTCACCCGCACCGGCATCGGCACCATCGTGGACATGGACTCGCTCGAGATCCAGGTGGACGTCAACGAGTCGTACATCAACCGCGTCGCCGCGGGCCAGCCGGTCGAGGCCACCCTGAACGCCTATCCCGACTGGAAGATCCCCGGCGAGGTGATCGCGATCATCCCGACCGCGGACCGCACCAAGGCCACCGTGAAGGTACGGATCGCGATCAAGACCAGGGATGCCCGGATCGTGCCGGACATGGGCGTTCGGGTGGGCTTCCTCGATCCCAAGCCGGCCGGCGGCCCGGTCACGCCGGTAGCGAGCGGCGTGCTCGTGCCCGCGGAGGCGGTGCGTGCCGAAGGGAGCGGCTCCGTGGTCTTCGTGTACGTCGACGGGCGCGCGGAGCGTCGCGCGGTGACGCTCGGCCCGGACTCCGCGGGGCAGCGTCGCGTGGTCAGCGGCCTCCGAGAGGGCGAACGTGTGGTGCTGGCGCCGCCGCCCGCGCTACGGGACGGCGGGGCGGTCAAGGCGGCCGAGGGCAAGTAGCGGTGGACGCCCTCGTCGAGATCCGCGGCGTCACCAAGGTCTACCACCGGGGCCGCGAGCGGATCGAGGCGCTGCACGGTATCGACCTCGACATCCCGGGCGGTGACTTCGTGGCCCTGATGGGACCGTCGGGCTCGGGCAAGACCACACTCCTCAATCTGATCGGCGGGCTCGACTCGCCGACCGACGGGACCATCGTGGTGGCGGGCCGTCGCATCGACCGGCTCTCTGGGGGCGACCTCGCGGCCTGGCGGGCGGCCCACGTGGGATTCGTGTTCCAGTTCTACAACCTGCTGCCCGCCCTGTCCGCCCAGCGCAACGTGGAGCTCCCGCTACTGCTCACCGATCTGCCCGCGGCGGAGCGCCGCCGGCGGGCCGGGATCGCGCTGACCCTGGTGGGCCTCGCCGACCGCGCGCGCCACCGGCCCCGGGAGCTCTCGGGTGGCCAGGAGCAGCGGGTGGCCATCGCGCGCGCGATCGTCTCCGATCCCACGCTCCTGGTCTGCGACGAGCCCACCGGCGATCTCGACCGCGCCACCGCAGACGACGTGCTGCGGCTGCTGCAGATGCTCAACCGGGAGCACGGCAAGACGATCGTGATGGTGACCCACGATCCCAAGGCGGCGGAGTACGCTCGCCGGCGCCTGCATCTCGACAAGGGCACCATGGCCGCGGAGCCGATCCCCGCGTGAGATACCTCCCGCTGCTCTGGGCCGGGCTCTTCCGGAAGAAGACGCGCACGATCCTCACCCTGCTGTCGATCGTGGTGGCCTTCGCGCTGTTCGGCCTCCTGCAGGCGGTGGAGGTGGCCTTCGAGTCGGGCGCCGACAGCGCCGACGCCAAGCGCCTGCTCACCACCGCACGCTACTCCATCATCGAGCCCCTGCCCATGGCCTACCTGCGCCGGATCGAGCAGGTGCCGGGCGTGGTCGGAGTGGCCTACGCGGACTGGTTCGGGGCCAGGTATCAGAACGAGTCCAACGCCTTCCCGGTCTTCGCGGTGGAGCCGGCGCGGTACCTCGACATGTACCCGGAGTTCACGGTCTCGCGTGAGCACCGGGAGGCCTTCGCCAAGACGCGCACCGGGGCGCTCGCCGGCCAGCGGCTGGTCGACCGCTTCGGCTGGAAGGTCGGGCAGAAGCTGCCGATCAATTCGGAGATCCATCCGAAGACCGACGGCACCATGTCGTGGGAGTTCGACCTCGTCGGCCTCATCGACGCCGACGATCCCGCCGTCCGCGGCAACACCGACATGGTGCTGATCAACGTGGCCTACTTCGACGAGGCTCGGCAGGTCGGCCGCGGCAAGACCGGGTGGTACATCGTGCGCGTCGCCGACTCGAGCCAGGCGCGCGGCATCTCCGCTTCGATCGACGCGCTGTTCATGAACTCGCCGGACGAGACCAAGACGCAGCCAGAGAAGGAGTTCGCGCTGGGCTTCGCCAAGCAGATCGGCGACATCGGCGCGCTTGTGAGCCGCATCCTGGTCGCGGTGTTCTTCACGATCCTGATCCTGACCGGCAACACCATGGCCCAGTCCATCCGCGAGCGCATTCCGGAGCTGGCCATCCTCAAGACGCTCGGTTTCTCCGACGGCAAGATCACCGCGCTCGTGCTGGCCGAGGCGGTGCTGCTGCTGTTCCTAGGGGGCGGCCTCGGGATGGCCGCCGCGGTGGCCGCGATGCCCGGGCTCAACGGCGCCACCGGCGGGCGCTTCCCGCCCCTCTTCGTCGGCCTGGACACCTGGCTCCTCGCCGGCGCCATCGCGGCCGGCGTCGCGCTCATCATCGGCCTGCCGCCCGCCTGGCGCGCCAGCCGCCTCAAGATCGTCGACGCCCTGTCCGGGCACTAGCGTGCGCACGCTGAACCAGATTCTCGCCATCACGGTCATGAATCTCCAGAACCTGCCGCAGCGCATCGGCACGTCGCTGGTGGTGGTGATCGGCATCGCGGGGGTGGTGGGTGTGCTGGTCTCGGTGCTCGCCATGTCGGAAGGCTTCCGGTACACGCTGGCCAGCACCGGGCGTGGCGATCGCGTGATCATGCTTCGCGCCGGCTCGGACGCCGAGATGTCGAGCGGCGTCGACCGCGACCAAGCCGTGCTGCTGGCCGCGCTGCCCGGGGTGGCCCGGGATTCCACCGGCCGGCCGCAGGCCTCGGCGGAGCTGGTGGTGATGGTGGACCTGCCCCGCAGGGGCGAGAGCCATCCCAACAACGTGCCCTTCCGCGGCGTGCAGCGGGCTGCCTTCACGATCCGCGACGAGGCCAGGCTCGTCGACGGGCGCCGCTTCGAGCCGGGCGTGCGGGAGGTGATCGTGGGCCGGAAGGCGGCGGCCCAGTTCGCCGGGCTCACGGTGGGGTCGCGCATCGCGTTCCGCGATAGCGACTGGACGGTGGTGGGCGTCTTCGAGAGTGGCGGCGACGTTCACGAGTCCGAGATCTGGGCCGACGCGGAGGTGGCGATGTCGGCCTTCCGGCGCACCGGCTACCAGTCGGTCACGGCGCGCCTCGCCGACGGATCCGACGCGGGCCTCGCCGCCTTCCGCGACTCGGTGAGCCGCGACCGGCGCTTCTCGATCACCGTGCTGCGTGAGCCCGAGTACTACGCCAAGCAGGCCTCCGTCCTGTCCACCCTCATCAACGTGCTCGGCTACACGGTGGCCACCTTCATGGCGATCGGCGCGACGCTCGGGGCCCTCAACTGCATGTACTCGGCCATCGCCAGCCGCCAGGTCGAGATCGCCACCCTGCGCGCGATCGGCTTCGGGGGCGCGCCGGTCGTGGTCTCGGTGATGATCGAGGCGCTGCTCCTCTCGCTCCTGGGCGGCGCGGTGGGCGGAGCCCTGGCGTACGCGTACTGCGACGGGGCCTCGCTGTCGACGCTCAACTTCAACACGTTCTCGCAGGTGGCCTTCGACTTCCGGGTGACCCCGGGGCTCCTGCTCCGCGGCCTCGTCTGGGCGCTCGTTATCGGCGCCGCCGGCGGCCTGCTCCCCGCGGTCCGGGCCGCGCGCATCCCGGTCACCGAGGCGCTCCGCACGCTCTAGCCGGTCCCGTGTCCGCGTCGGTTGACTCCCCTTCCCGAGCGGGCTAGCCTCGGGCGGTCAGGAACACCTCAACACCAGGAGGCCGCTCCCGTGCACGATCTCGTCATCGACAACGCCCGTCTCATCGATGGTCTCGGCACCCCCGCACGCGAGGGCAGCCTCGCGGTCAACGATGGACGGATCGCCGCGATCAGCGACGACCGGGACGGCGCCGCTCTCGGAGCGGCGCGCGAACGCATGGACGCGCAGGGGCTCGTCCTGGCTCCCGGCATCGTGGATCTGCACACCCACTACGACGCCCAGCTCACGTGGGATCCGTACGCCACCCCGTCGACCGCGCTCGGCGTCACCACGGTGGTGATCGGCAACTGCGGCTTCACGATCGCGCCCTGCCGGCCCGCGCACCGCGATCTCGTCGTGCGCAACCTGACGCACGTCGAGGGCATGTCGCTCGAGGCGATGCGGGCGGGCATCCGGTGGGACTTCGAGTCCTATCCGGAATACCTGGGCTCGCTCGAGCGGCGCGGGCTCGTGCCGAACGTGGCCTCGTTCGTCGGCCACTCCTCGGTGCGCACGTACGTGCTCGGCGAGGAGGCCAGCCGGCGCAAGGCGACCGACGCGGAGATCGCGGAGATGCGACGTCTCGTGCTCGAGGCGCTGCGCGCGGGCGCCATCGGATTCGCCACCTCCACCCTCGAGCAGCACAACGGCGAGAACGGCATCCCGATGCCGTCGCGCCTCGCCGACGAGCGCGAGATGGTGGCGCTGACCGGCGCGCTCGGCGAGGCGGGCCGCGGGATCTTTATGCTGACCAAGGGCATGACCTCCACGGTGCCGTGGCTCGAATCCATCGCCGCGGCCAACGGCCGGCCGGTCATGATCGCGGCGATGTTCGTGGACCCGGGCGATCCGACTCGCGTGTTCCGCGAGCTCGGCGAGATCGAGGCCGCCCGTACCCGGGGCCGAGAGCTCTGGGCGCAGGTGGGCTGTTTCCCGCTCGGCATGGAGTTCACCCTGCGACATCCCTATCCGCTGGAGGCATTCATCGCCTGGCATCCGGCCATCGTGGCCGATACCGAGGCCCGCTATCGCGAGATCCTCGCCGACCCGTCGTTCCGCGCCGCGCTCAAGCAGGAGATCGGCCAGCCCGGGGTGCCGAACCGCTTCAGCGACAAGAACTGGGATCACCTGACAATCGTCCAGGTCACGCGGCCCGAGCACCGGCGCCTCGAGGGCACGACCATCGGCGCCCTCGCGCGCGAGCGCGGCCAGCACCCGTGGGACACCTTCCTCGACTTCGGTCTCGCCGGTGAGCTCGACGCCATGTTCGACTGCCGGCTCTTCAACATCGACGAGAGCGAGGTGCGGCGCCTGCTGCGGCACCCCAACGCGGCGGTGGCCCTGTCCGACGCGGGCGCGCATCTGTCCTTCCTCTGCGATGCCGGCTTCGGACTGCACCTCTTCGGCCACTGGGCGCGCGAGCGCGGCGACCTCACGCTCGAGCAGGCCGTCCGCGCGGTCACCAGCGCGGTGGCCGATGCCTACCGCATCCCGGACCGGGGCCGCCTCCGCGCCGGAGCGTGGGCCGATCTCATGCTGTTCGACCCCAAGACGGTCGGCCGCGGCGAGAAGCGCCGCGTCAACGATCTGCCCACCGGTGCCAGCCGGCTCGACACCCCGGCCGTCGGCCTCCACGGGGTCTGGGTCAACGGGGTCCGGACCGTGGACGAGCGCGGCCTGGTCAAGGACTGCGGCCGGCCCGGCCGGCTCCTGCGGGACTTCGCCCCCTGAGGGTGCGCACCCGGCCACCGGGACCGCCCACAGATTTAGGGTTGACAACCTTCTTGGATTAGGGTTACCTAATGTCGCCAAGCTAGCCAGCCCCCGGTAGACCGACCCGCGCCAGCCAGCCCGGCCATCTCACGTTTCGGGAGGCGCTCATAGGTCGCCGTCGGTCATTCCTCAGACGCATCGCGCGCGTCCAGCGTCGCGCGCTCAAGCTTCAAGGCTTCGTCGGCTCCACCGTCGGCATGGGCCTGGCCCTGGCGGCTTCGCAGGCGTGGGCGCAGACGCCGCCGCCCGCGGCGGAGCAGAAGGATCCCAAGGACGACGTCTCGTTGCCGGGCGTCGACGTCCGCGGCGAGCGCGATCAGTACAAGATCGAGCAGCCGAGCCTCTACAAGCTGCCGGACCCGATCCAGGACACCCCGCAGTCCATCACGGTCATCCCCGAGAAGATGCTGGAGGAGCGCGGCTTCTTCACCCTCCGCGACGCGCTGCGCACCGTGCCCGGCATCAGCCTGTCTGCGGGCGAGGGCGGTGGGCGCCAGGGCGACAACTTCACGCTCCGGGGCTTCCCGGCTGGCAATGACATCTACCTCGACGGCCTGCGCGACCTGGGGCAGTACCCGCGCGACACCTTCAACCTCGAAGCGGTCGAGGTGCTCAAGGGGCCGTCCTCGGTGCTCTTCGGCCGCGGCTCGACGGGCGGCATCATCAACCAGGTAAGCAAGTCCCCGAAGCTCACCCCGTTCTACGAGATCAGCGGCACCGTGGGCACCGGGCCCCAGGGACGCGCCACCGCGGATCTCAACCAGCCCTTCGGCCCTTCCGGGGCCGCGCGCCTGAACCTGCTGTTCACGAAGGGTGATACGCCGGGGCGCGACTACGTCAACACCGAGACCTACGGGGTGGCGCCCTCGGTCGCGATCGGGCTCAACGGCCCGACCCGGCTGATCGGCAGCTACTTCTACCAGGGTGACAAGAACCTCCCCGACTACGGCCTGCCCTATCTCCGGGGAGAGCCGGCACCCGTCCGCAACGCGAACTTCTATGGTCTGCCCGACCGCGACTACGAGCACGACGACGTCAACATCGGCACCCTGCGCTTCGAGCACGATTTCAACGATAACATCCGCCTCCGCAACACCCTGCGCCTGTCCTCGGCCGAGCGCGGCTCGCTCGTGTCCATCCCGGCCATCGTCGGGACGTCGCAGACCACCCTGCCGCTGAACCAGATCCAGGTCACCCGGACCGGGACCCAGCGGACCGAACTGGACCAGTACGTCCTCAACAACGCGGAGGTGGTCGCCAAGTTCGAAACGTGGCGGTTCAAGCACACGCTGGTGGGCGGCGTCGACTCCTCCTACGAGACCTCCGAGGTGCAGCGTTACACTTTCACGAACGTACCC
>Ga0335085_10001597_pt1 | contig 46773 bp, 39 predicted proteins | sample Lox_Sample_45_FD_206712 | JGI IMG/M metagenome (GOLD analysis project Ga0335085, IMG submission 206712) | Soil microbial communities from Loxahatchee National Wildlife Refuge, Florida, United States - Lox_Sample_4.5 | ecosystem: Environmental > Terrestrial > Soil > Wetlands | place: USA...
TGGGGGAGTGTGTCCGGAACTGCCGTGGCATCAACCTGATAAGCCTTGAACTGGTCTTGCGTGGTACGCAGTAGAAGAGTCCCCATAACCCCAATGAAATCGGCGCCTTTGACCCCGAACTCGTCTTGCGCGATGTCCCAGGGAAGTTGGCCTAAAGGAGCAGGTAAACGCAGGGGCTCCGGCGGCTGGGGACGCGCACCGCGATCCTGGATCCGGCGGGCGACAAAGTAATCCGGATTCCGTGCCCGCCACGCGGCCTGGGTTTGCCGGCGGCGGGCGGCTTGGCACTCTGCTTGGCGACAAGCGCGTTGCCGTAATCCGACTCGCGGATCAGGGCGGAACCAGTGGCGGCAGATGCAGCAGGGTCTTTTCCGGGTATCAGGCATGGTGATCAATCATCACCGCGCCCTGAAGGAGTCAGTTGGTATTTAGCCGAAGAGAAGGTGGGTCATTCTTGGTGAGCAAACGCGGGTCATTTCTCATGAGCGCCGAAGGTCGGCAGAACTGAGGTTTGATCGCTAAGTTTCGGAAATCGCCTTTGTGCCCACACGCAAGGTGGCAATCGTCGCAGAGGTCGAGGTAGTCCCAAATGCTGGCCCTGCCTTGGGTATGGTGCCGTTCTGTTCCCTTACGGTAGGGGCCGCAGCACTGACACCGAAGGCTCTTCGGAGTGGCGCGGGAGAAGCTCATGCGCGGCCCAGCATGAGAGCAGGGCCTCTCTAACTCATCAGGTTGGGTGCCGAAAAGCGCGTAGAGCACCAGCGCTCCCAACGCGAGACCAAACAAGACCGCTCCCGGCGACGACGATGGTTGCTGTGCGGGCTGAGGGAAAAGGAGCTGGTGGCGCATCTCGCCATTCCACTGCGGAAACAGATGTGGTTGAATGATGTTTGCGTTCGTTGCTCATGAGCCCTCTCCGTTGTAGCTATCTCCCCAGAAACTCCGGGTATCAAGCTGCGGGAGCCTTGATGATCTGGAAACCCAGCGCGGCGGCTTTGCGCTTGAGATGGCCAATATCTCGCTTTCGCTGTTGGGCCTCGTAGAATTCCGTTCCTTGGTCGACATACTTCATTCCATGCCGCAGCATGCGGTCGACCAATCGGGCCAGCTTGGCCGCCATGGCCTTGATGGCAATGGGGGCGCCCAGCTTGGTTCGCAATCGACGAAATTGCGCCCCCAGATAGGTCTGGCTGGTGCGTAAAGTGCTGGCTACCATGCGCAGGGCGATACTGGCCCCATTGTTGGTCGGCAGTCGGCCTTTTCCAATGATCTTGTTGCCGCTAATGCGATTGTCCGGACACAGGCGTAGCCAGGAAACGAAATGACCCTCGTCTTCCCATCGGCTCATATCCCATCCGGCTTCACTGAGGATGGTCATCGCGGTCATCACATTGACACCATCGATCTGGGTGAGGTCCGTACCGGTCATGCGGAACAACTCGGCGCGCAAGTCGAACTGCGGCTGATGCCCGTATTTGTGGAGTCGGCCTTTTCGGGTCTCCTCCGGCAGATAGGTTCCTGCGCTCCGATCCTCTCGCTGGTGGAGATACGGCTCGAGTTGCTGATCGCAGGCGGCCATCTGCCGTTGGCAAAATTCGTAACCCTCCTGTTCCTGCTTCAGCACAAACAACAGGTCGTCTTGCCAGTGGCCTTCCAGATACCCCGCGATCTGCTCCTCACTCGCCTTCACCCGAGGATCCCGCAGCGCCGCCAGCCTATGCGGATCCCGTTCGCCGGCCAGAATGGCCTTGATGATCGCTTGTCCGGTTACTCCGCTGACATCACTCAACACGTTCGCCAACTGAATATTCATCTGCGTCAGCACCTTCTGCATCCGCTGAATATGCCGGCCCGCGCTCTGCACCAGATCATGGCGCTGGCGCCAGTAGGTCCGCATCGTGCGAATTTCTTGTGGCGGCCGAAAAGAATTCCGCAACAGCCCGTAGGTGTGCAGCTTCATCAGCCATTGGCTCTCCTGCACGTCGCTCTTGCGCCCTGGCAGGCTCTTGGTATCCCGCGCATTCACCAAGTACACTTCCAAACCGGCTTCCTCGAGAGTGTCGTACACCGCAATCCAATAAACCCCTGTGGACTGCATGGCGACCGTCTGAATCCCACATTGGTTCAGCCAATTGGCCATGGCTCTCAGCTCCGCGGTGGTGCAGCCGAAACTCCGTACCGGTTGGCTGTCTCGGTCCGGTGGGACGGCCACGTAGTGGGATTCGTTACCGATGTCAGTGCCAGCGGCATCGGGATGGACTACGTCTAAACTGAGGTCTTCGCTCCGCATCTTCCGCATCGTCTCCCGCCGTTGCTTCCGGTTCATCTCATGCCAACCCCTCCGTGTTCGACGCTCGGTGACTTTCTCGGTTTTTTCCTGGGGCTTGGGTTTCATGGTATGCTCTCCATGCTGAATTGAACCTGGCCCGGCCCGGTTGACGGAACTTGCTCAATCTCCCCATCGGGGTCGGGTGGTTCTCCTTTTCAGGACAACACCCGCCACCATCCACACAACCGCCTACACCGGAGCCATGCTTAACGTCGGGCAGAAACGCGCCAGAGAGAGTGCGGCCTTAGCTGCCGAGGCCGGTTGTATCTCAAATTCTAATTGAACGGCTCGACGGTTAGCGAGTTCACTGAAGGAGTTTCTGACTCATACAACCACCCCGGACAGGTGGCCCATGCTTAACGGGAGGACTCTCCATTTTCAGCTGAGGCAGGACATCACGGGCTTCCCTGACATCTATTGCTGAGTCTCCGTTGCCAACGTGATACCTAAATGTCAGAAGTGGTCGTGTCGATACCCGTCAGCGTCCACACACATGGCCCTCGTTGCAGCCACCGCCGAAGGGGTGCGTCATGAGATCCAGAATTTCGCCGAGAGAAAACCCTCTTGCTTCAGACCCAAGAAACGGGCGAAACTGTTGCTTTCCTTGCCGGCTCGGGCCGCAACAAATTGGCCTGTGAAGTGAAAGCAACAATTAAAGAGGGTGAAGTCGTTCTAAGTCCTTGATACCATGGCCACTCACTCACACAACAGGTGCCGTAAGTACCAAGTATCGGACGCTTCGAAAAGGGCCTAAAACCGCACCATACGCCCCCAGGATTCGCTTCTCCGTCTTGGACCTGTGCGGGCACTTCTGAGGGTTGCGCTGTAGGCCTGCCAGCGTCTATTGTAATGTGATATGGCGACCGCGACGATAGCTGTACAACCAACGGGGTCCTCTGCGGCACCGAGATGGATCGTCTCGGAGCGCACCGACCTCCTCTGGTTCACGCTGGGTGGCGTGGGTGCCGCTTACGTTTTCTGGGCCCTTTGGCGCTTCACGCATGTCCCTCTTTTGCTGCTGGTGGCGATCTGGGCCATCGTTTTCGATGAGACCCACGGCTTTGCCACCATCTCGCGGACCTATTTTGACACCGAGGAGCGCGCCCGTCGTGGCCGCTGGCTCTGGTGGAGTTTGGCCTTCTTCTTTGCCGTCGGTCCGGTCCTGATCGTCCTCGGCCTTGGGGACTGGCTGGAACTGGCGACCGAGCTCTGGGGCTACTATCACATCTTCAAGCAGCATTACGGCTTCATGATGATGTACAAGAAGAAGAACCGGGATTTCAACCCGGTCGACATGAAGCTGGACAAGATCTTCTTCTTTGCCGCTTTCTATTACCCCTTCCTCATTTATCCGCTGCATGACAAAGAGGCGGCGGAGTTGCTCCCCTTTCCCATCCTGGAGCCTGGCGCCACCATCTATAAGGACGTTCTGCTCTTCGCGCTCATCCTGATCAGCCTGATCTACCTGGCGCGGCAGATCCAGAAAGCGCGGCTCGGATTGACGCTCAACTGGCCCAAGCAGATCCTGTTCGCGGCCGCGATTCCCGTGAATTACCTTCTCTTCCACAGCAGCATGCCGCTGCTCGGCGTCTATGCGGCGGCCACCATCTTCCACAACATTCAGTACCACCGGCTGGTGTGGTTCTACAACCAGAACAAGTATGGGCACGAGGCCGACCGGGGACGGCGCTACGGCTTTGCCACCCTCGTCAACAGCCGCTGGCTGTTCTATGTCGCCGCCGCCGCTGTTTACGCCTTCGTCTTCGACGTCGTACCCCGCTTCGTCCTCAAGCCCGCCATTGGTCCGGGCGACGTCAACCTCCGCAACCAGCTGATCTTCTCCTTCTTCGCGGCTCCCGGATTGCTCCATTACTGGCTCGACGGACACATCTGGAAGGTCCGCTCCGACCCCGACCTGCGCGAGTACCTGAAGCTCTAAGACGAAACCCGCTGGGACGGGATCCGTTGTTCTCCTGCCTCGGATTTCGTCGCTCCGGCGCGCATGGACCCCCGCTTTCCGGGGGTGACGCGGCCGGGGCTTGGAGGACGTTTCCGGGCCGAGACTGGCCCGAATGGGGTCGTTCCCGCGGCCCGTGTCCGCCGGCGGGACCGCCTGGCCCGAACAGTCATTCCCGCCGAAAGCGGGAATCCCATCCGCGGCCGGCGCCAAAAAAGTCGGAATGTTATCTAGCCTACAATTGTAGACGTATCGATCTCGGGTTTCTGGCTGGGTGGGACCCTGGGGGGCGCGCCCGTGGGCTCGGGCTTGGCCATGGCCGGCTCCAGCATCTGTTCCTTGCGCCACACCAGGGTGTTGGTGTCGTAAGCGGCGATCTCGAAGCCCTGCCCGTGGGTGATGGCATCGCAGGGGCAGGCCTCGACGCAGTAGCCGCAGAAGATGCAGCGGTTGTAATCGATGTTGTAGACCTTGGCGTAGCGCTCCGACGCGCTGATGCGATGGTCGCCGGTGTTCTCGGCCGCCTCGATGTAAATGCAGTTGGAGGGGCAGGCGGCCGCGCAGAGGAAGCAGGCCACGCACTTCTCCAGGCCGTTCTCATCGCGCCGCAGGATATGGGTGCCCCGGAAGCGATCCTCAAAGTGGACGGGCTCCTTGGGGTAGTTCTCGGTGACCGTGGGCCCCATCATGTTCTTCCAGGTGATGGTCAGCCCCTTGCCGATGGCGGCAGCGGAGTCCACAAATTCCTTCACAATATTCGGCATGATTTCGTTTTGCTCCTTCGCCAGTATAGGTGACACCGGCTCGACGGTCAAATGCCGCGGTCAAATCGGGCCGTTCAGTGAGGCGCAATTCATAGCCCTCAGTTCCCTGCCCGGCTCGCGTCCCGAGCGCTCTCCCAGCGCGCCAGCACCGCCGCGGCCTGGCAATTCCCGACAACGTTGACGGCGGTGCGGCCCATGTCGAGCAGTGGGTCGATCCCGAAGAGCAGGAAGAGCGGCGCGGCCGGCAGGCCGAGGGCCGGCGCCATTCCCAGCAGCACCACGAACGACCCGCGCGACACTCCGGCCACGCCCTTGCTCGCCAGCATCAGCGCCAGCATGATCATCAACTGGCGGCCGAGGCCCAGGCGCTGGCCGTCCGCCTGGGCCACAAAAATCGCGGCCATCGAGAGGTAGAGGGTGGCCCCGGTCAGGTTGAAGCTGTAGCCCAGCGGGATGATGAACGCCACCACCGGCCGTGGTACGCCCATCTCTTCCATGCACTCCAGAGCGCGCGGCAACGCCGCCTCCGAACTGGTGGTGGCGAAGCCGATGGAGGCAGGCTCCGAGACCGCCCGCAGGAACCGGCCCAGCGGCACCCGCGCCAGCAGCGTGATCGGCAGCAGCACCGCGAGCAGGAACACCACCAGAGCCGCATAAAACGTAGCCAGCAGCGCGATCAAATGCCCCAGCATGCCGAGACCCGAATGGGCCACGGTGTAGGCGATGGCGCCGCCTACGCCCAGGGGCGCGAACAGCATCACCAGGTTGGTGAATTTGAACATGGTCTCCGCCAGGCCTTCGGTGAAGGCCAGCACCGGACGCCGCTTCTCCGCCCCGACCAGGCCCAGCGCAATTCCAAACAAAATGCTGAAGACCACCACTTCCAGGATGTCGCCTTCGGCCACGGACTTGGCGATGTTCTCGGGAAAGATGCGCAGCACCATTTCGCCGGCGGTCGGTTTCGGCAAGGTCGGCGCGCCGACCTCGCTTGACGCCGGAACCCGCACGCCTACGCCCGCCCGGCTGAGATTGATGGCGGCGAGTCCGATAATCAGGGCCAGCGTAGTGACGACCTCGAAGTAGATCAGGGCCCGGATGCCGAGGCGCCCCACTTTTTTGAGGTCTGACTGACCGGCGATCGCGCTCACCAGCGTGCCGAACAGCAAGGGCGCGATGATGGTCTTGATCAGCCGCAGAAAGATCTGACCCAGAATCTGCAGGTGAATGGCGAAGGCCGGCGCGTCGTGACCCAGTTCTGCTCCCGCCAGCATGCCAAGAACGATCCAGAGGGTGAGCGAGCGGCGGGTGCCCGCGTCGAACAGAACGTAGACCAGCAGGGCGGCGAGGGCGGCCCAGCGAAGCGTCATCAGGAGCATAAGTTTGGGCCTCAGCGAGCCCCAGCTGGCGCGGGAGCAGGGCTTCAAGGGGCCACATTTTGGGGCTTTTGAGGCCGCATTCGCGCCTCCCGCTCAAAAAAGAGGGGCGCAAAACCAAGCTAAACACCTTCTTATCAACAAGTCGCTGGGTTTATGAGGGTAACGCTTTTGTTTTGAACCGGTTGCTGGGATTCCGCAAATTCCAAAAACAGTATCTGGTTTATTTTCAATAAGTCGCTGGGTTCGTTCGTTCATAATGCGATTTTCTTCACTCGGGCGTGCCAGCCGGGGCTGTTCCGCATCTCCGCAACCAGCAAATTGGCTCAAGCTGGACCCCACAGGATATCCCTCAAGGCAACACCCATCGACGGATATATACCAATGGCTAAACGCGGTCAAGTACCGCGCAGAATAACATGGCAACCGTTAACCGGGCAGGCTGGGCGAGCTCAGCTTGAATCCATAGTCTCGTCTCAGTCGGGGTGCATCGTTTCAATTCGTTCTCTCAAATCCGGCGTTCCTGATCATCTGAAGTGCTGCCATTTTCCCTTGCGCAGCCACACCTTGCTTTCGACGGAGACCTAGCTAAGCTTGTCCATGTCGCGCTCGTCGTGTCGCTGTAAGTCAGGTGAGTCCGTGAGTCCGTATAGGCGTGATTCTCAACTTTTTTGCTGAATCCATTGGTGAGCCGGGTAAATCGCCGCATCGTCATCCGCATCGTGAGATTCTGACGCTCGACGTCAGGATGGTATGCTTCGCCACACCGGTCATGCGTTCGGTTGCGCGAATCGAAACGCCTTCCACTAACGCTGAAATCACTTGGACTCGTTTCTCTCGGCTCAGTCGGTTCATATCAACCTCTCCCCACTTAAGCATACGTGAACAGTTCACGTATGTCAAGCAAAAAGTGAGGGCTCGGGGCAAAATATTTTCACTTGCCTTTCTTAAACGGTTCACGTATTATCGGGCCATGAGCAAAACGCGATTACCGGCCAAGGTACGCGAGTATTTCTCTAGGCTTGGCAAGAAAGGTGGCCCGAAAGGTGGTGCCGCCAGAGCCGCCAAGATGACGCCAGAGGAGCGACGCGAGAGCGCACGGAAGGCCGTCCTAGCACGTTGGGCCAAGAAAAAGGCGTTATAATCCTTGGCGGATACGGTGGGATTCGGACCCACGAGCCGTGTCACCGGCTTGGCGTTTTGCAGACGCCTGCATTCAACCACTCTGCCACGTATCCGCTGTTGGGGTACTTGCCACGGCCCGACCCGCTGAATCTCTGAGGTTCAAACCGGGTCGGGCCTTCGTGTTCAGGCCCGCATCATCGGCAAGCGTGAACGGTGCGGGCTAGGACCCTCCTGGTCATAAAGCTCTCCCTTACTGGCGTTCACTCTAAGCGCATTTCTCGGCTCTATCAATCACGGAAACTTGAAGGAATTTTCCCGAATTTGGTAGGGGGAAAACAGTGGGAAAACAGGGGAGAAATGGGTGAAACATTGCTGTCTGAGATTCACTTCCAGTTTTTGGGCCGTGGCTCTATCCTATAGTCCCGTGGTGACTTACCGCTGGTTAGTAGAGCGGTAAAGCAGCGATCAGGCTTTGAGCCAGCCTTAAGGTGGCCTCCAATCCATCGTGTCCATTCGCGGTAGTGCTGTTTAGCTGACCAGCAGATGTCAAGAATCACGGCATCGGGGAACTTTCTTAGATACTGATCCCTCAACGCAACGCGGCCAAGCGGTTCGTTGCTCCGCTTTGGTTCGGGCGCTTTCTCTGCGACCGCTGCCAGCCTCTCTACGAATCCAAGCCATTGTTTGGTGGCTCTCAGAGCATCGCCTTGGGTGTGCATATTACGCTCGATCTCTGACAGTGTTCTCGAATATGGACCATAAAAGTACCCGATAAGGATGCGAAGAAATGTCTCAAGTCCATCTAGGGCGAGATCGGCACGCCACTCTCCATCCTCGGCGGCCTTACAAACGATTTCACCTACTGCGAACATGGCGTCTTTTAAACGATCTTGCAGGACAGCAGAGGTGCTCTCACGCCCATGAGGATGATTGTGTTCCGCTCTTGTGACTGCCGCTGTGACGAGTGGCTTTAGTCGGTTGGGAAGGCTCTGCGGATACTGCATCGCTCCCTTTGCGATGCCCTAAGGGGAATAGCCGCCAGCGGGTAGGGTTCCCCGCGTTTCGCCTGGCCGGGCTAGGCGGCTATGAGACTGTATCAGAATCGCTTACGTCTTGGGTAGGGCTTCGCTTCTGCGGGCGATTTCCTCAAAGACGCGATGGGTCGCTTGAATGGCATCTTCCTTCTGTCGGAGCTTCGGTCTTGGTGCCTTGCGCTTGGGTGTGGGTGCGGGTTTCTTCGCCATGCCATCAGCATGGCAGATGGCATGGTCAGGGCGCAAGGCCCTGAAATTTCAAACTGCACCACTACCAGTCCGTCAGCTGCTTTAGTTAAAAGGGGTCAGAGGTGTAAAATAAAAAGATCGGCTGGTTCTCGAAGACCGCGACTTGTCAAGCGATCGGGTTGAAACATGGACCAGCCGACGAGCATGAATTGGCGTACGAAAAAGGGAGAATAGCAACATGTTGGAAGAAACGGCAGAACCTTCGGAACGGCATGGCGAGCAAGAAAGTGGGTCCCAGAGCGGTTCGCAGCCCCAGACGCCGGCGGCGGTCGACGAGAAGGCAGCCAGCGAACAGGCGGCTAGCGACGAGAAGGCGCGGGCTCGCAACAAGGCGGTACGGAAGCACGGCAAGACGCCGACGGGCGGAGTCCCTCCTTTTTCAGATCATTCAGGATCGTTGTGATTTGTCATTCGTGAGACGGGATCGAGCGTCGAATTAAAACGCGTCGCGTCGCCAGTCCAGGCCGGCCAGCCGGCCCAACCTGAAATTAGATCAAGGCTTTGAGTTCGCAGTCATTCTCGCTTGGGAAGACCGACAGAGGGTTCCGATCCTTGCTGCGTGCGGGTCGAATACCCGGCTGGAGAAGGTTTTTCGACGAACTGGTAATCTAAGTACCCTTACCCGAATCATGACGTGGCCGTCGCGAGAGGCGCGGGTTTCGACTATGCAGGTTTCGACGATGGAGGAAAGGATCATCCATATCGAATGGGAAGGGCCCTATTCACTCAGCCAGCTTGACACCCTTAAGGACTTGCGCAAGGACCGTGGGCTCTATCAGATATATGGGCATCACCCAGTCTACGGCTCCAACGTGCTTCTTTATATCGGCCAGACGGTCGGGCGGACGTTTGGGGAGAGGATCCAGGAACACAACTTCGGCGGGGGCTCGCAAGAGGACCGCGCGCACGTCGAGATCTACGTGGGTCGCCTGAAGGGTGCTACGACGACCCCATCATCAGACGACTGGCGTAACGAAATCAACTGGGCAGAGAAGCTCCTGATCCACGTGCACGCCCCGGCATACAACCCGCAGCACATGATGGAGGTCGATGAGGCCGATCCCAGAGTGTGTTGTGCGCGAGTGTTCAACTGGGGGTGCATCCGAGCCCTGCGCCCGGAGGTCTCGGGTCGTCGGTGGACAAGAGCCGCAACCGATGCGGCCAACGCTTACAAGACTTACGAGATGCCTTGACCGCGAACAAGCGCGATCTGACCCGGCTGGCACATACCTTTGGGGTCTGGCATCTTCCCGTGTGATCCCCGCCGTCACCGCTGTCTCAAACCCCGAAGGAGATCAGCGAGGTCGTGTTTCATCTGCGCGACTTCGTCCCGCACGTCAGAAAGCATCGCCGCGGGCTCGTTCAACAAAAAAATTGAGCTTCTTGTCTGCCGCATTGGTGGCAGTGAGCAGCGCGATCTTCTCTTTCGACTTGGGCGAATCCTGGGGGCCCGTGCGACCGCCCGCCGCCCATTCCGCTAACAGCTGCTCCTTCCTGCTCGCTTGTGAATGTCCCCCTGCGGGGACGCTGTTTAGATAGGCCCAGATATCTTCCGGGTAGTGGCGGAGGGCTTCCTCCGGCTGGCTGAGGAAGCTTTTTGCCTGAAGCCACGTCGAAACTGCGAGAACCTGGGCGGCGTTAATGCTGCGGCACCCAGCGACGTCAGGCCGGGCGGACCCTTCGTAGATTGTTGGAAAACGCTCCCGGAGCATGTCATTCCGAGCCTGGCGAGGAATCTCGCACTGAATTCAAATAACCCGCCAGATTTCCTCGTCGCCTGCGGTTCCTCGGAATGACAGGCAAGCGGCGTTCTCAGGATTCCTGTTCGCCGATGCCGCGGGCGAATTCCGGGAAGAGCCGCGGACCCGAAAGCGGGGGTCCGCGCTACCCCGGCCAGATCAGGCGAGGATGGCGCCGAGCGCTGGCTCTGCGATTCGCCCCTCCTCACGCAGCCGATGCAAGCAGCCATTCAAGAGGCGTCCCGCGGCTGAAACGGCCCGCTCCTTGCCTGCCGCGCATTTGGCTTACTCAGCCACACAGCAAGGTAGCGCGGACCCCGACTTTTGGTCCGCGGCTTTTTGCCCGAAGCCATGTCGAAACTGCGAGAACCTGGGCGGCGCTAATGCTGCGGCACCAAGCAAGGTCAAGCCGGGCGGACCCTTCCTAGATAGTTGGAAGACGCTCCCGGAGCATGTCATTCCGAGCCTGGTGAGGAATCTCGCACTGAATTCAAATAACCCGCCAGATTTCCTCGTCGCCTGCGGTTCCTCGGAATGACAGGCAAGCGGCGTTCTCAGGATTCCTGTTCGCCGATGCCGCGGGTGAATTCTGGGAAGAGCCGCGGACCCGAAAGCGGGGGTCCGCGCTACCCCGGCCAGATCAGGCGAGGATGGCGCAGAGCGCTCTCTGCGATTCGCCCCTCTTCACGCAGCCGATGCAAGCAGCCATTCAAGAGGCGTCCCGCGGCTGAAGCGGCCCGCTCCTTCCTGCCGCGCATTTGGCTTACTCAGCCGGGCCCGGAGGCTTAAGGCAGGCACTCATCACGTTGTCCATGCGACCTGAATTCTTCAGGCGTGAGCGTCGGCCAGGTGGTGAATTCGGCAGACGTGGATTCGCTTCGAGCGCTTTCGGGTCTGGGCGATATCGTAGGAGGCCTGCATCCGCATCAGCGTGTCCATCTTCACGCCGAAGGCCTTTTCAATGCGCAGGGCCATATCCCCGGACAGGTCGGCCCTGCCGTTCAGCAGGCTCGACAGGGTAGGGCGGGCGACCCGAAGCGCGGCGGCGGCTGCCGTGACCGAAAGGCCCGCGGGCACGATAATCTCCGTCCGGATGAAATCGCCGGGATGGGGCGGGTTCTTCATGGGCATGATGCTGCTCCCCCTCTTCCTGTGGTAGTCGTGGGCTCTTCCCCTCGGTCGCCGGGTTTTGAGCGAGGCAGCGAATCGATACGGCGAGCCCGATCCTCCGATCTGCGGCGGAAGGATCGGGCTGAAACCGATGTTGAGTTTATGCCAAAGGTTAGCGCCCCGCCACGGACCCACCGACTGCCCGCACCGGTACGTTGACCCTTGCCACGGAATTTCTCTCGACCTGGACTTCGGTCAAGCTCTTGGGAACCGCGTAACTGAAGGTCAACCCCAGTTCCCCAGCCCGGAGACTGGTGATGGCCTCGCCAGCGCCAATGCTGGTGATGGTCAAAGCGCTACTGTTCGAGACCGCCCGATTATTGACGCCGGCCGTCCAGACCATGACTGTCTTTCCTTCGCCTCGGACGTACAGCATATAAGGGGCGACGGCCCTCGGCATGGTAATTGTATAGTCTCCAGCCGGCAGAGTCGCGGGCCCCCAATGAGCTTCGATGGGCAGAGTGAATTTGCCCTGGTAGGCATTCTGCGCCTTTCCCAGCCCTGCTGTCGAAAGCAACACCAGGGCCGCCAGAGCAATGGGATTCCGGAATTTCAGAATCGTTCTCAAGGTTGATTCTCCTTTGATTGAGTTATGCAGCGCCAAGCCTCTTGCAACCTCACGGCTCGGTCCACAATGGTTGGATGGGCAGGCTGCGGTGTGGAATGTAAAAAGGGTGTCAAAACCTCGTAAATTCGGTTGTGGCATACGTGCGTCGAGGGAATGTAGGCGTCGACGAACCGCGCCGTCCGCCCCTTGTGAAGTTGGTTCTGCGGATTGTGGCAATGACATGACAAACGCTGTTGTCGCGGCGGGAATCACAGAACTGCGTGAGGCGCGAGCCCGCGATCCGGCCCGCCAAACCGCCGGTGGCGCCGGCATCGCCTTCTATGTCGGCGACGCTTCGGAACCTGCCCCCCGGCTTGCTCGAAGGTTTCCTGCCGTGCATTCGGCTTACTCGGTCGCACCGCTATGCTGAGCGCTCAACAGCTCTTCGGCGTAAGAGGTAGGCTCGATCGTCTATACTGTGGTGACGAGGGAGTTGAGTCAGAGGGAATCACATGGATCTTAAATCAACTGGCAGAATTGAGTGTATTCATCGCCGGCGGAAGAGGCTGAAACGATGAGAGTTCCTTACGCGAAGAAGTGGCAGAAGGAAACAGATAAGCTGCGCAAGATCGCGCTCGACTGCGATTTGACCGAAGAACTCAAGTGGGGCAAACCCTGCTTCACCTTCCTGAAGAAGAACGTGGCTATCGTGATCCCTCTCAAGGAGTCGTGCGCATTCTCGTTCTTCAAAGGCGCGCTGCTAAAGGACCCCAAGCGCATCCTCGAAAGGATCGGAGAACATACGCAGGCCGCGCGATGGACTAAGTTCACCTCGCTCAGAGAGATCACGGTCCTGCGGTCGACGCTGAGGGACTACCTCTACGAAGCGATCGTACTGGAAGAGTCCGGCAAGAAGATAGAGCTCAAGAAACCTTCACAGTACGCAATTCCTGAGGAGTTGCAGTCCAGGCTGGACGACAACCTGGTTCTTAGGGCGGCGTTCCAAGCGCTCACACCAGGCCGGAGGAAGTCATACATCTTTTACGTCTCCAGCGCGAAGCAGGCAAAAACCAGGGCCACGCGGGCGGAAAGGTGCGTGCCGATGATCCTGAGCGGGCGAGGGTTCAACGAGCCGCCGAGTTGAGGCTCGATTCGAGTGAAGCGAGTCTCGACTTCAGCGACATCACCTTGCATGCGCTGTCCCGCCTTGGACCATTTCTAATGACCATGGTAATATGAAATGGTCTGAGAGGAACTGATGCAAGAAATTGCCATCTCCGAGTTCAAGGCCAAGTGCCTGGCCCTGCTCGAGCAGGTGCGTAAAACGGGAAGGCCTATCCGCGTCACTCGATTCGGCAAGCCGGTGGCGGAGGTCGTGCGGCCATCGCCCGCAGCCAAGCCTGCGGAATGGATGGGGTCCATGGCCGACTCCATGGAGATTGTCGGCGATATCGTCTCGCCGGTGATTGAGGAGAGCGATTGGGAGGCCCTGCAGGAATGAAGTTGCTGCTGGATACCCATATCTGGCTGTGGTGCCTGCGGGAGCCGGCGCGCCTCGGACCTCGCCTCCGCCGCGCCCTGCAGGATGGCAGCAACGAGCTATGGCTGTCCCCGGTGAGCACCTGGGAAGCCCTGCTGCTCAACGCCAAGGGCCGGATCCGGGTGCGTGGCGATCTGGCGGCTTGGCTGGAGCGCGCCACCGCCCACACGCGGGAGGCTCCCCTCACTCACGAGATTGTGCTGGCCGCGCACCGCCTGCCCCTGCCGCACCGCGATCCGGTCGACCGTTTTCTGGCTGCAACCGCGCAGGTGCTCGGCTTGACCCTCGTGACCAGCGATCAGCGGTTGCTGGGATTGGGCGAGATCAAGACACTTGCCAACCGCTGAAGCCGGTAGATGGGGCGGGATGGCGCCCACCGCTCTACGATTCGCCCCGCTTCACGCAGGCGAAAGGAAGCAGCCGTTTACCAAATGTCCCCGGGCGTGAAGATGCCCGCTCCGGTCGCAGTCTCGAAGCGTCTCCCGCCCGGCCGCGCGCCGAACTCCTGGTTGCAAATGCACTCTTGGGGTGTATACTGCCGTCGCCTAGGACGGCCCAGCCCGAGGGCGCTACCGCCAGTGGGACAAACTCCGGCGGCCTTCCTTTCCAGGATCCCAACGTCAAAGTCGAGAGCGAAGGAGGGGAGAATGACCAGATTCAGGAGGTGGAGGACCATCATTCTTTTGTGTGCGGTTTGCCCAGCCGCGGCGACGATGTCGCCGGCGCAGACTTTCAAGACTCTGGTGAGTTTGGACTATACGGATGGCGCTTATCCCTTTGCGCTCATCCAGGGTACCGATGGCAATTTCTACGGGCCAACCGACAAGGGAGGGACGGGTCCCAACAACGGCTGCAACGTGAGCTGCGGCACGATCTTCAAGGTCACGGCAGCGGGCACGCTGGCGACGGTGGTCAGCTTCAACGGCACGGACGGCAACGGTCCATCGGGGATCGTGCAAGCCACCAACGGAAGCCTATACGGAACGACGAGCTACGGCGGGGTCAACGACTGCACCTCGTACGGCTCAACCGGCGCGTGCGGCACAGTCTTCAAGACGACCCTTGGCGGCACTCTGACGACGCTCTACAGCTTTTGCGCCCAAAACAACTGCACGGACGGCGCCATCCCCTGGGGAGGACTGATTCAAGGCAGCGACGGCAACTTTTACGGGACGACAGCCGCCGGGGGCGCCGGAGGTTGCACTGGCGACATAGGTCCCGGCTGCGGGACGGTGTTCAAGATCACCCCGACAGGCACGCTGACGACGGTGCACAGCTTCAACTCCACGGACGGGGCCTATCCGTACGGAGCGCTGGTGCAAGCCGCCAACGGAAACTTCTACGGGACAACCAGCGAAGGCGGAGCCAGCGGTTACGGCACGGTCTTCGTAATCACTCCAACGGGCAAGCTGACCACGCTGCACAGCTTCGACTCCAGCGATGGGGCCTATCCTTACAGCGGGGTGGTCCAGGCCGCCAACGGAAACCTGTACGGCACGACCTCGGAACTCGCGCTTCTTGACGGCGGCCCGAGCTGCGGCGGAAGCGGTGTCGGGTTCGGGACGGTCTTTCAAATCACTCCGGGAGGCACGCTGACCACGTTGCACAGCTTTGACCAGACCGACGGCGCTAGCCCCTACGCCGGCCTGATGCAGGCTACCGATGGAAATCTCTACGGGGTAACGGCCTGCGGCGGGACCAACGGCGATGGCACGCTCTTCAAAATCACGACTGGCGGCGCACTGACGACGCTGCATACCTTTGCCAAGACGGACGGCGCTCTCCCGTACGCACCGCCGATGCAAGCCACCAACGGAACCTTGTATGGGACAACCGTCGTTGGCGGATCCGACGGCGACGGGACGGTCTTCAGTCTGGCGGTCGGGCTAGGCCCGTTTGTGGAAACGCGACCCACCTCCGGCAAGGTGGGAGCGACCGTTATCATCCTGGGAACAAATTTGACGGGCGCCACCAGCGTCACGTTCAACGGCACGACGGCGGCGTTCACGGTCATCTCCAAGTCCGAGATCAAGACCACGGTGCCGAGCGGCGCCACCAGCGGCAAGGTCAAGGTGATTACACCCAGCCGCACCCTGGTCAGCAACGTCAACTTCCGGGTGCCCTAACGCCGCCGGCGTGGCTGAACTCGGGCCGGACCGGCGCTTGACTTGGGCTGGCCGCCGCCGGATACTGGCTTTACCTGGAGGCTGGGAGCGGGCCCATCGCGCGTGCTAGTTTTGAAACAGGACAAGGCCGGCCTTCCGCTGAGCCAGCTATGATCTGCCGGCGTCGGTTCCGGAGTTCGGTGGCCGGATGGGCGGCGGGCTCATTGCTGGTGGGCGGGGCCTTCTGCGGCCTGTGGTGGCCGGGCCCGCCGGGCCAGGCCCGGGGGGCCGCCGCTCCTCAGGATCCGTCCACTCCCGAGGTCACCGCGCACGACAGCCAGCCTTCCTTCGAACTGCACATCCAGCGCAATGAGGTCCTGGTCCGGGCGGTGGTGCGGGACGCCAAGGGCCGCCCCGTCAGCAGCCTCCAGAAAGACGACTTTCAGATCTTCGACAATAAGAAGCCCCAGGTGATCACCCATTTTGCGCTGGAGACCGCCTGCGCGCCCGGAAACGCTCCGGCGCCGGGAGCAGCCGGGGCCCCGGCCGCTAATGCGGGCCGCGCGGCCCCACCGATCGTGCTGCCCCACCGGTTCATGGCCCTTTACTTCGACGACGTTCACCTCGAGTTCGCGGATCTGGCGCGGACGCGGGACGCCGCCGATCGCTACCTGGCGACCAACCTGGAGCCAGGAGACCGCGCGGCCTTATTCACTTCCTCCGGCCAGAACCAGCTCGACTTCACCGATGACCGCCAAGCGCTCCATGACGGCCTGTTGAGATTGACGCCGCGTCCGATCTATCCCCGAAGCCCGGACGCCTGTCCGGATATCTCTCCCTTTCAGGGCTATAAGGTTGTTCACGAAAACGACCAATTTGCCTTGAACGAGGCGGTGGAGGAGACCTATCAGTGCAAGTGCGTGGACATGAACTTGACCGGCTACGCGCTGCAGCAGTGCCAACAGGAGGCTCCGGCGGAGGCTTTCAATTTCGCCACCCAGGCCCTGGAGCAGGGGCTCAACGAGACCCAGTATGCCATGCAGGGCCTGGAGCGCGTCTGCCGCCGCATGGCGACCTTGCCGGGCCAGCGCAGCCTGGTGCTGGTGTCCCCAGGCTTTATCACCATCACCCAGCTCATGGACATCAGCCGGATCGATGACGAGGCTCTGCGCGCCAACATCGTGATCAGCTCGCTGGACGCGCGCGGCCTCTACGTGGTGATTCCGCTCGGCGACGCCACCAAGCGGGTGGAGGTCCTGCCGACGCGTCCCGATCTGATGGGCAACAAGGCGCAGATCCAGGAGGAAGGGATGCGGCGCGACGCCGACGTGCTGCAGTATCTGGCCGAAGACACGGGCGGGGTCTACTTTCACAACAGCAACGACTTTGGCGACGGATTCCGCCAGGTGGGTGCGTTCCCCGAGGCCTACTACGTGCTGGCCTTTGCCCCGCAGGATCTGAAGCTGGACGGCCGCTTGCACACCCTGAAGGTCAGCCTGGCAAGCAATCCCAATCATCTGACGATTCAAGCCCGGCGGGGCTACTTCGCTCCCAGCAAAACCGAGGATGCGGCCACGGTCGCCCAGGAGCAGATGCAGCAGGCGATCTTCTCCCAGGAGGAGCTGCAGACTATTCCGATCGAGATTCACACCCAGTTCTTCAAGGCGGATTCCGGCCAGGCGAAGCTCTCCGTGCTCACCCACGTCGACCTCCGGGGAGCGCACTTCCACAAGGCGGACGGCCGGAACCTCGACAAGTTGACCATGGTGACGGTCCTGTTTGACCAGGCGGGCAACTACGTCACCGGCGAGCAAAAGCTGGTCGAGTTTCATCTGCTCGACTCCACCCTGGCGCGGCTTTCGCAAACCGGTCTGAACATGAAATCCAGCCTCGCGGTGAAGTCCGGCACCTATCTGGTGCGGGAAGTAGTGCGGGAGTCGGAAGGAGATCAGCTCTCCGCCCTGAACAGCCAGGTGGAGATCCCTTAGTGCGGTATACTCGTGCGGCGAGCTGGGAGGGGCCGGGGTTCCGGACCCATCGGGCTCTCGGGGGTGAAAGATGCAAAAGCGAACTCGAGTCTTGATGTTTCTGCTGCTCGGGGGTTTCCTCGCCTTCGGCAGGTGGGAGCCTGCCCTGCCCCAGCAAGCCTCATCTCCTGCGCCATCGGGCTCCGCGGGCCAGGCTGCCCCCTCCGTGCAGGCCACGCCGGCCGGATCGGCGGCGTCGGTGGCCACCATCCGGAGGGAATCGAACTTAGTCCTGGTCGACACGGTTGTCACCGACAAAAAGGATCATTACATCGAGGATCTCGAAGCCACAAACTTCCGCGTGTTCGACAACGGCGAGGAGCAGAAGATCGTCTCCTTCTCGCATAGCTCGGGCGTCTCCGCTCCCAATGCCCCTGGGGGCCGGCGCTACATCGTGCTCTTTTTCGACGACTCCACCATGAGCCCCGCGGATCAGACTTACGCGCGCCAGGCCGCAGCCCAGTTCATCGAGAAGACCGCCTCGACCGACCGGCTGATTGCGGTGATTGACTTCACCGGGGCCTTTCACCTGGCGCAGAACTTCACCGACAACGCGGACCTGCTGGCGCGCGCGGTGAAAGGGGTCAAGATTGGCACCGTCAATCCGAACGCCCCGCCCGATAACGCGTCGGCGCTGTCGGCTGCGGCCACGACCCCTCAGGCGATCCCCGTCGGCGGCGCCTCGCTGAACAGCGTGGAAGGTGAGTTCGGCGCGCGCGACCTGCTCTACGCGCTCAGCGATGTTTGCAAATTGCTGGAGCCCATTCCCGGCCGGAAGACCTTGATCCTCTTCTCCGACGGCTTCCCGCTGGACGACGAGCTCATGCCGGAGCTGACGGTGACGATCGACAAGGCCAACAAGGCGAACGTCGCCATCTATCCCCTCGACGCCCGTGGACTCTTCTCCGGAACGCCCTCCGCCACTTCCTCGCTAGCCCCGGCGGCCGATCCCGCAGCAGCTTCGGGTGGCCCCGATCCCTATCCGCATTATGAAGGCCTGCTGGCCCTGCTCACGCCGCAGCACGCCGGCGGCGGTGGCGCCGGAGGAGGCGGAGCGGCAGGAGGCGGAGGGGGCGGAGCGCGTGGAGGCGGCGGCCTCGGGGGCGCTGGGGGCGGTGGCGCTATTGGCGGCGCTGGCGGCGGTCGTGGTGGCGCCGGTACGGGCAGCTCCGGCGGCAGCGCCGGTGGAGGTCGTGGTGGCGCCGGTACGGGCAGCTCCGGCGGCAGCGCCGGTGGAGGTAAGGGCGGCGTAAGCGGTAGCGTGGGCAGCTCCGGTGGCAAAGGGGGTGGAACTACTGGTGCCGGAACGGCAGGGGGCGGCACGCGCGGTGGCGGCGCTCGCGGGGGCGGCGGCGGATCGCCAGCGATGAACAACGTTAATTCCTTTTACGGGAACCCGAACTTCATGCCTAACGCCAATATCCCGCCGTTTCCCACCAGTGCGACGACCAACCAGGACGTGCTCTACGCGCTGGCGACAGGCACAGGCGGCTTTCCGATCTTCAACACCAACGATCTGGCCGGCGGCCTGGATAAGATCGCCCGCGAGCTCAACGAATACTACGTGCTCGGATACGTACCGAGCGGCCTAAGCCATGACGGTAGCTATCACAGCGTGAAGGTGAAGGTGGACACCAAGGGCTTGGAGGTGCGGGCGCGCAACGGGTATTACGACACCAAGGGTGTGGACGCCCTGGCCGGCAAACCGGAGGCCAAGACCCTCGAAGCGCAACTGGCCGGCTCGCAGCCCGGGAGCGCCCATATGGCGGCCGAGGCCTCATACTTCTACGCCGGCGCGAACGACGCTCTGGTCAACGTTGCCTTGTCGGTGCCGGGAGATCAGCTGAACTTCGAGAAGGACAAAAAGGAGTTCAAGAGCGAGGTGAGCATTCTCGGCGCCGCCTACCGCCCTGACGGCTCCGTCGCGGCCCGCTTCAGCGATTCGCGGTCGCTCAGTTTCGACAAGAAAGAGATGAAGGATTTCAACCAGCAGGGTTTCAACTACCACACCGGCTTCGAGATCGCGCCCGGCCAGTACACCTTGAAGCTGATTGTCTCGACCGGAACCAACAGCTTTGCCAAGCAGGAGATTCCGCTTACAGTCCGGCCGTACAACGGGAACCAGTTCAGCATCAGCGGCGTGGTGCTGAGCGACCAATTTCAGCGGGTGCAGGATTCGGCCGCCAGCCTGAACGAGGCCCTGCTGGAGGATCAGAAGGTGTTTGTGGCGCAGAACTACCAGTTCCAGGCTTCGGCCGATAACCGATTCAAGACCGGCGAGACTCTGGCCTTGTATGTCGAGATTTACGAGCCGGCGATGGCGGGCGGCAAGCCGGACGTCCAGATTCAGTACGAGGTCATCAACCGCAAAACCAACGAGCAGGTGTTTGGAAACAGCGCTCCGGTGAACAACTTCGGCAAGCCGGGCAACCCGGTGATCGCGGTGGGTCTTCCCCTGAAGATCGAGAATGCGCAGCCTGGCGACTACGAGGTGGAGGTTCTGGCCACCGACTCGGTCGGCAACCGCTCGCCAATCCAGCACGCCAGCTTCACGTTGAATTGAGAAACGCGGGAGGCTACTCTTCCGCTAGCCTCGACTCCCCACGATGACCCTTCGAACTGCCCCCGTGGCGCAGGCCCGGGATGACGCGCGCCTCGGGCGGGCGCTGGTCCGCTGGTTCCGGCGGCAGGGCCGCGTTCTGCCCTGGCGCGAGACTCGCGATCCGTACGCCGTCTGGATCTCCGAAGTGATGCTGCAGCAGACCCAGGTGGCTACGGTGATTCCCTACTACCATCGCTTTCTGCGCGCCTTCCCGAGCGTCGAGAGTCTGGCCCGGGCGCCGCTCGAGCGCGTGTTGCAGGTCTGGTCGGGCCTCGGCTACTACCGGCGGGCCCGGCACCTGCACGCCGCCGCGCGCCGGATCGTGGCCGAGTTTGGCGGCCGCTTTCCGGCCACACTCGTCGAGGCGCGATCGCTGCCCGGCGTGGGCAGCTACACCGCCGCCGCCGTGCTCAGCATCGCGTACGGCCTGCCGCTGGCTGCGCTCGACGGCAACATTGCGCGGGTCATGGCGCGGCTGGACGCACGGCGCGGCAGCCTATCCGACTCCCGCTTCCGCCGCGCGGTCGAGGATCGGCTGGAGAATCTTCTGCCGCGCCGCCATGCCGGCGATTTCAACCAGGCTCTGATGGAGCTCGGCCAGACCGTCTGCCTGCCGCGCGCCCCCCGCTGCCCGGACTGCCCGCTGAAAGCGTCGTGCCGGGCGTGCCAGACGGGGGAGCAGGAGTCCTTCCCTGCCCCTCGTCCCCGGCGCGCCACCGAGGAACATCACCTGGCCGTGGCAGTGGTCCGCTCTCCGGGCGGCACGAACCGGAGGCCCGCAGTCCGGCCGGCCCCTAAGGGTGCTAGCTCGAACGCGAAGTCCGTTTTGCTGGTCCGCGGCCTCGACGGCGGTTTAATGAGCGACCTTTGGAATTTCCCGGCGGCGTTCGGCAGCTCGCCCGCGAATGCATGCGCCCGGTTAAAGGAGAAACTCGCCGGCCTCCTTCCGGCTGTCGATTCGAGAGACATTCGGATCAATCCGGAGTCGGCGCGGCTGGAGCACGGGGTGACTTACCGGAAAATCCAGGTCCGAGTCTACCCCTGCGAGCTCGGGCCGTTTGATCTTGGTCCTTATGAGGCGGGGTGGCGCGGCGCTCTGGATGGTAAGGTGCGTTGGCTCGAACTGCCGCGCCTCGCGCGCCCCGGGCAGGCCGCAGTTTCGGAGCTGGCACGGAAGATCGCTCAGGCTGTAAATGCCTGACGCCGGTTTTCCTAACGGTCGCGGTCTGGCGGGTTTCAATTCACAGCAGGCGCAGGCATCGCTAGGATGCCTGCGCTGCCGCCCGGCGGTCAGGAGGACTAGTCACAGCACGCCGAGAACCTGGATCAGAATCTGATTGCCTTGCCCTGGCCATATCGCGTCGAACGTGCCGGCCGGACGTCCAGCTCCGTCAGTCCTTCACCCTCGCATGAGAATCCCGAGTCATGAAGCCATCCTTCTTCCAGATCAGCGATATCGTCGGGCCATATGGGAGGAGCGTTGATGATCTCGAGCGGAAGGTTGCACTGGCTGGCCAAGCCAAAGGCGTGTGCAAGAAACCGTCCCAGCAAAACAGAAGCTAGAACCCAGAGACTTATGGCGAGCGCGGCGGCCATTGGCGACCTCACAGCGTGCAGCCAGAACCCTCTCGATTCGCCCCCCCCCGGCGAAGCGCCCAGAGCTCGCGCCCCGAGCCTCCGCACCCGGGGGTTCCTGAACCGCACTCTCAGGCGGCGGGCTACCTGGAGCCGCCGCCCGTAGTCGAATGATGGCCCGCCCGCGGAGGATGTCCATGCACCGCAGATAAACTTCAGATAAACTCTTCTTGAACTTCGTTTGAACTTGAACGATACTTGATTTCGTAAGGATTCCAAAACAATTGATTTCCATCTTGATGGCCGTGTAGTCGGGTTTCCCAGGGTGTGAACGAACGGGGCGAACGTGGCGGCTTCATCCACTTCGGGCCTTTTGAAGTGGATTTGCAGGCCGGTGAGCTTCGCCGCGACGGCCGCCTCATTAAACTTCAGGAACAACCCTTTCGCCTGCTGACGCTTCTGCTGGCTCGCCCTGGGCAGATCGTGGGCCGCGACGAAATCCAGCGGACTCTCTGGCCGCCCGGCATCTATGTAGACTTCGAGCATGGCATCGGCACGGCCGTGAGGAAGCTCCGAGCTACGCTCGGGGAAGAGGGCGAGGTTGACCGCTATATCGAGACTGTGCCCCGCCGGGGTTACCGCTTCATAGCGCCCGTCGAAGTCACCGCCACCCGGAAACGAGAACCGACTCTGGCGCCGGCATCTGCTTCCGAAGCCGGTCATCCGGAGAGGAAGCCGCGGTCCCAAACCGGGCGTTCCCGAGTCTGGTGGATTGCGGCGGCCATTGTGCTTCTGGCTGCCGTCTACCTGGGCTATCGCCGGCTTCGGCCTCCCCCGGCTAAGGCTTCCGGTCCGATCCGGATCGCGGTTCTGCCCTTTCTCAACCTGAGTGGCGACCCGAGCCAGGAGTATTTCGCCGACGGAATGACGGAGGCGCTGATTACCGAGCTCGGGCGATCGGGCTCCTTGAGCGTCATCTCGCGCACGTCCGCCATGCACTACAAGGGCACCACCAAGACGCTGCCCGAGATCGCCGCCGAGCTGAACGTCGACATGATTGTGGAAGGGTCCGTGATCCGCTCCGGCACGAAGGTTCGAGTGACCGCGCAGTTGCTGGACGCCCACCAGGACCGGCACACTTGGGCCTCGACCTACGATCGCGACCAGCGCGACATCATCGCCTTGCAAGACAAGCTGGCCCGCGATATCACGCGCGAGGTCGGCGCCCGGCTGATGCTGGCCGGCGCGCCGCGGACGCGGCCGCCGCCCTCCGTCGCCCCGGCGGCATTCGAATCCTATCTCCAGGGCCGTTTTCACTACAACAAGCGGACCGAGGCGGACGTTCAGACAGCGCTGCAATGCTTCGAGTCGGCCACCCGGGACGACCCCGATTTTGCCCCGGCCTACTCCGGAATGGCGCTCTGCTACCTAAGGCTCGGCGACAACACCATGCCGGCCAGCGAGGCCCTGATTCCGGCCCAGAACGCGGCCACGCGAGCCTTGCAACTGGATCCGAACTGGAGCCAGACCCACAGCGCCCGGGCGCTCCTCGAGCTGGCGGGACGGCGCTGGCCCAGCGCAGAAGTAGAATTCAAGACAGCCTTGCAACTTAACCCTGCCGACGCCGACACCAATCTGGAGTACGCCCTGTTCCTAGCTCAGTCTGGCCGGCTCAACGAAGCCACCAGCCAATTTCGCCAGGCGATGGAGAATGATCCGCTCTCGGTGCCGCTTAGCAGCGCGGCTGCCATCCCCTGGTACTACGGCCGGCACTACCATGAGGCCATCGATCAATACCAGCGGGCCCTCGACATGGATCCCACCTATTTCCGCGCGATCGAGGGCATCGGCGTGGCCCTGGCTGTGAGTGGGGATTACGACGCGGCAGCCCATGACCTGGAGAGGGCCCAAAAGATTGAGGACGTTCCCGAAATCAGCGGCTACCTGGGATATGTGTACGCAAGGTCGGGAAAACGAGCCCAAGCTACTCGTCTGCTGCGCGTGCTGACGGAGAGAGCGGAAGCCCGATTCGTCTCCCCGGCGGACATCCTTCCCATTCCCTTGGGTCTGGGCGACAAGGACGCGGCCTTCCGGCTCCTGGACCAGGCTTATGAGGACCACTCGGACACCCTCAGGACCCTCAAGATGGACCCCATCTTCGACCCGATCTGCGCCGACCCCCGATTTCTAGACCTCGAACGGCGGGTCGGATTGCTTGAATCCGGCCCCTCGCCAGCTCCCCCGCCCAACTGATGGTCGGCCGGCGCCGCCGCAACAGCCCGGTCCGAGTGTCGCCTAACCAACGGCAGAGACACGCTGGACTGCTATCATTCTGAGGAGCCCAAGGCGACCAGGAATCCGGGCATCTCCTTCATTCATAAATGCCGCGATGCTTCGCTCCTCTCAACATGACAGGCTCCAGACGTTTCGCGCTAATTTAGGTTACCCGGGCACTAGTGACCTTCCCGGTTCTGCCTTAAAATGTGGCTAGGGCCCAGATGCTCACGGGCCTGCTGCGCTCCTGGAGGCACAACATGACTTGGGAAAGTCCCGTTGAAACCGTCGATCCCGCTATCGCGCGCCTGTTAGCCCAGGAAGCCGAGCGCGAGGCCCGCACTCTCGAACTGATCGCCTCGGAGAACTTCGTGAGCGAGGCGGTGCTGGAGGCGCTCGGGTCGGTTCTGACCAACAAATACGCCGAAGGTCTGCCGGGCAAGCGCTACTACGGCGGTTGCGAGTTCGTGGACGGCGCGGAGCAACTGGCCATCGACCGGGCCAAGCAGCTCTTCGGGGCCGAACACGTGAACGTCCAACCCCACTCCGGGGCGCAGGCCAACCAGTCCGTCTACATGACGGTGCTCAAGCCGGGCGACACCGTGCTCGGCATGAACCTGGCTCACGGCGGACACCTTACCCACGGCCATCCGCTGAACTTCTCCGGCAAGATGTACCAGATTGTCCCTTACGGGGTGCGCCAGGACACCGAGACCATCGATTACGACGAGCTGGAGAAGCTGGCGGTTGAACACAAGCCCAAGCTGATCATTGCGGGCGCCAGCGCCTATCCGCGCACGCTCGATTTCGAGCGCTTCGCCGCCATCGCGCGCCGGGTGGAGGCGGTATTGATGGTGGACATGGCTCACATCGCCGGACTTATCGCCGCCGGGCTTCATCCCAGCCCCTTCCCTCACGCCGACTTTGTCACCACCACCACCCACAAGACGCTGCGTGGACCGCGCGGGGGCATGGTCTTCTCCAAGGCCCAGTACGCCAAGGAACTCGACAAGACCGTCTTTCCCGGCCTTCAAGGCGGCCCCCTGATGCACGTCATCGCCGCCAAAGCCGTCTGTTTGCAGGAGGCGCTCCAGCCGGATTTTCGCCGGTACCAGCAGCAGATTCTGCTGAACGCCAACGCGCTAGCCGAGACGCTGTCCGGCGCCGGTTTCCGCCTGGTCTCGGGCGGCACCGACACTCACCTGATGCTGGTGGACGTTTTCGCCCGCCAGGTCACCGGCAAGCAGGCCGAGAAGGCCCTGGAACGCGCCGGTATCACGGTGAATAAGAACGCCATCCCCTTCGATAAGAATCCGCCCATGACGGCCAGCGGCATCCGCCTGGGGACCCCGGCGGTGACCACGCGCGGCATGATGGAGCCGGAAATGCGCCTTCTCGGGAACTGGATCGCCGAGGTGCTCAACAACACCGAAGACGAAACCGTCCTGGAGCGGGTGCGCCGCGACGCCGAAGTCCTCACCGGCCGCTTCCCGCTTTATGAAAAGCGCTGGGCGGCGGCAGCCGCCCGGGTCTAGCCCCTAAGTCGATCTCGAAATTGAGCGGACGTATGGTGCTTACACACACGTCGGCCCAAAATACTTGGGCGTTAAGACATCGCGGCTTAATGGAAGCGGATTCCCTATAGCTGCCAGAACCGCGAGAAGCCTTGGGTCATACACGGGAGTACAGACGAGGCATTCATTCACAATCTCCCCTAAACCCCTCACCCCGCCCACTGCGGCCCAGAGCGCTCCGTCGCTGAATCTCTGGAGCGTAGGTGACCTTCGGGCGGCGGGCCGCGCCGCGGTGGGTGAGGGTCGGAGAGAGCCGAACCACCCGGGCTCCGACAACTGCGGCTTACTCCGAAAACGCCAGATAGCCCGGAGCAATGACATTCATGACGGGAACAATGACCATAATGCCCCACCATTCCGCCTTGCTGCGGGCCTTGGCGATTTTCATCCACACGATCACGGCAATCACGACGTTGACCACCGGGACCAGCAGCAGAAGAAACCACCAGGCGGGCTTCTGGGCTATGTTGAGCATCAGGAAGACGTTCGCAATCGGAATCCAGGCCAACCAGCCGTTCGCGGTATTGGTTTTCCTGGCGATTACTTGAAGACAGAGGGCCGTGTAGACGTAGAAGGCGGCAAAGACCAGCGTCATTATCGTCACCAGGGCGCCGGCCGCAGCTGCCCCACCCGAAGAATGCATCTGTGCGGAGGCTGTTCCCGCCCAGAAGGCGAGGCCGACGCAAACTGCTACCTGAAGGGCCGCAAACCGCACGTAAGCCACTGCTCCGTTTCTCATCGGTTTCCTCCTTGTCCCCGGTTTTGAGCCGGGCTTGTTTTTTCCCCTCGAATCCGTCGTCGCATTCTTTGTCCACGAGGCCTGTCGGGACCCGGGAAAACCCCTCGCCCGGCCCGCTGCACGGATGAAAGCGCCGCCAGCAGGCCACTCTCTCCCGGAGGGAGAGGGGGGGGACCGCCCTGCGGCCCAGAGCGCTCCGTCGCTGAAGCTCTGGAGCGTAAGTGACCTTCGGGCGGTGGGCCGCGCCGCGGTGGGTGAGGGTCGGAGAGAGCCGATCACCAACCAGCACCCTTGGGCCGACGGTCTGCTCAAGAAAATGCGAATCTCAAGAGGGACCGTTGTGGGCCACCTCCGAACCTCGGGCTATCTCGCCGGCTATTGCGTCAATGTGCTATTTCTGAGCACCGATAACATACACGCGACCCCACCGCTCGCGCAATCCCGTTTTCGGACTGCGCCGGAAACCGGGCTCAAGCGGAGCCTGGAGGATGTCGATGAGCTAATGGGATGTGCAGGCGAGGCGGTGCCCTATCATGGCCGTCGACAAGACTGACGAAGTTGCGGCCCCGGCGAACGTTTCGAGGCCCAAACCGCTCCGGCTGGCGGGGTGTCAGCCCGGTTCTGAAAGCCTGGTCTTCGATCGGGCGGTGGCCCTCGAACGGGTTGAGGGCGATGAGGAGCTTCTGAGGGATGTCGTCGGCGTATTCCTGGAATGCTGCGGGCCGATGCTGGACGACGTCTGGCAGGCCAGCGCCCAAGGCGACCTCCGCGCCGCCGAGCGCGCCGCTCACACCCTGAAGGGCTCGTTAGCGAACATCGCCGCCAACGAAGCCTGGGGTTCGGCCTCCGAACTGGAGACCCTGGCGCGCGAAGGCAGGTGGGGAGACGTGGGGGCAGCCTCCAAGCGTCTGGAACAGGCCCTCGGCCGCCTTCAGCCCTCTCTCGAAGCCTATCTGGAAACCGCCACTGCAGCTTGAGGCGGCGCAGCGTTTCATCGGATAAGTTGACCCGCACATACTCCCCTTGACATCACCTTAGCCTCCGAGTTATCCTGCTACGTTATTAACCTAGTTGTTTAAAGCAGGTCTTGAGGGGGCGTGGAGATATGCCCGGCGTGGCGGGCCGCGGGGTCAAAGGATGGCAGGAAGCGTCATACGGAGATCTCCCAGCCCATCTCCGGCAACGCGGTGGTCAGCGCTGCGGGCGATCTCCGCGGGGGTTCGATGTTCGCGGCCCCCCCACCCCCCCTTGAAAAATGCAAAAACGAACCCAAGAAGTTGTTTAGAATCAACAACAGTTCGCAAAAACGAACCTAGAACGAACCTGAACGAACCTAAACTTTCGCGATGCAGGGTCAGGTAAGCGGTTTAGAATCAGCGAGCCTATTTTCCATCAGGGCACAACGAACCTATACGAACCTGAAACGAACCTAGGCCGGGCAATGAGGATAACTCGCGGTAAATCAATCAGAAGGCAGCCTGGTGGTGGGGGCGAACTCCAGACGGCGAAGACCAGCTTCCCGAGCGGCCAGGCCCGCCACTTCGCTGAATCGCCGCCAACTGGGCGACATGGCAATGACGCCGGCGCCTCACGCAGGCGAGGCCATAGACACAGGGTCGCTCTCACCTCAATAACGCTGCGGTGCGGAAATCAGTATACTGACGGCTGAAGTCCATGGGCGCAACTCTACCGTTACCCGAGATCCTGAAGACGATTCTGGCCGCTCAGCCGAGCGCGAGTGACATTCTCTTCTCTCCCGGCCGGCCGCCGCAGGTGGAAGTGGATGGATTTCTTGTGCCTGTGGCCGTGCCGGGTTTGAGCCTCCTGACCGCCGACGACACCATTCGCCTCAGCCAGGAGCTGATCGGTTCCAGCAGCAATGCGCTCGAGAAGTTGGCGCAGGAAGGATCGTGCGACCTCTCCTATGGCGTGACCTCGCTCTCCCGCTTCCGCGTGAACATCTTCGCCCAGCGCGGCTCGCGCGCCATCGTCATGCGCGTCATCCCGTCGGAGATTCCAACCCTTCAGTCTCTCGGCCTGCCGCCTCATTTGGCCGAGATCTGCGGGCTTATCAACGGCATCGTATTGGTCACCGGTCCCACGGGCTCCGGCAAATCCTCGACGCTGGCCGCCCTGGTCGACAAGATCAGCCGGGAAAAGGCGTATCACATCATCACCATTGAAGACCCCATCGAGTTTCTCCACTCCCACCAGAAGTCGACCGTCCACCAGCGCGAGCTGCACACCGATACGCCGACTTTCGCCCTGGCTTTGCGCGCCGCCTTGCGCCAGGCGCCCACCGTGATCCTGGTGGGCGAGATGCGCGATCGCGAGACCATTGAGATCGGCCTGGAAGCCGCCGAGACCGGCCACCTGGTCCTCTCCACCCTGCACACCATCGACGCCTCCAAGACCGTCGAGCGCCTGGTGGGCGTCTTCCCCTTGAGCGATCAGACCATGGTTCGCAATCGCCTGGCCAAGAGTTTCCGCTACATCATTTCGCAGCGTCTGATCCCCCGCAAAGACGGACACGGCCGCGTGGCCGCCATTGAGGTCCTCAAAGCCACCATCCGGACGCGCGACTATATCGAAAAGGGCGAGACCCAGGGCAAGACCCTGGTCGACGCCATGCGCGACGGCGCGCTGGAAGGGATGCAACACTTTGACGCCGAGATCGAGCGCCTGATTCGCGAAGGGGTCATCGATCTCTGGACGGGGCTCACTTACGCCACCAACCCCGGAAACCTGCGGCTCGAGCTGGCGGACTTCCAGGAACTCTCACCCTCCGAGTTCCGCTAACCGGGGCGGCTTCGTGATCCCTGGCACGAGGCTTCGACCGCGCGGCCCGTTATGTTATGCCTCTGCTCTTCAAGCTGTTTCTCGCGCCGGCGGCCCTGCTGGCGATACAAAGCCTGTGGTCGCTGCGCGACGGCCGGCGCTTTCTCGCCTATGTGCGGCGGAGCCTGCGCGCCCCGCGCTCCGGCTTTCACCCTCCGGCGGTGGTCATCGTGCCGGTCAAGGGAGTCGATGCCGGGTTAGGAGCCTACGTAGATAGCCTCCTTACCCAAGATTATCCGGACTACAGCGTCATCTTCACCATGGCGTCGGAGAGCGATCCGGCTGGCGCCTGCCTGGCCGGCCGCCTGCAGGCCTACAGGCCCATCGAAGGCAGCGGTCCGCGCGAGGTGAAGCAGGTGATCGCCGGCGCCACCCGCGAGCGCGGGGAGAAGGTCAACAACATCCTCGAGGCCCTCAAGGCCGCTCCGGCTGAGGCTCAAGCGCTGGTCTTCGCAGACGCCGATACTCGCCCCAAAGCGGACTGGCTCCGCTCGCTGGTCGGGCCTCTGGCGGACCCCGCGGTCATGGTCAGCACGGGGTTCCGCTGGTACCTTCCCGGCCGCACTTTCGCCTCGCGCCTGCGGGCTGCCTGGGACACCTCGATCGCCACCATGCTCGGCGAGCACCGCCACAATTTCGCCTGGGGCGGCTCGATGGCGATTCGAGTGACCGACTTTCGCCGCCTTCAAGTCGCCGAGCGCTACTGGGCCTCGACCGTGAGCGACGATTACGGACTGACTCGCGCGGTCCGCGACGCCGGCGGCTGGATCCGCTTCGAACCCAGGTGCCTGGTGGCGAGCTCCGATGAAACCAGCTGGCGGGACTTCCGGCAATGGTCGAACCGCCAGATCATCATCACCCGCGTGTACTCGCCCCACTTGTGGCGCTGGGGGCTGTTGAGCCATTCGCTTTTTTGCGGAACCCTGTTGCTCGGGCTCTGCGTCATTCTGCTTCCCGGGCCTGGATGGGCGCGTTGGGGCGCAGCCGCGTTCGAGGCGTTGATTCTCCTGCTCGGCCTGAGCAAGGCGCGACAGCGTGCTCGGGTGGCGTGTGAGTTGTTTCCGGAGGAAGCGCGCCTGCTTCGGCGGCACGGGGCGTGCTACTGGCGGCTGTGGCCGCTCGTCCCTTGGATGATGCTGTTCAATTTCATCACCGCGGGCCTGACTCGCCGAATTGAGTGGCGAGGCAGACACTACGAACTGATCTCGGCTACAGAGGTGCGCGTGGTGGAGCCCGAAGCCTAGAGGAGGCGAGCAGACCGGCAGGCCAGCTACTTCTTGCGCGCGGGCTCCTTGCGCCGGGAAATATAGCGGGCGGGCGACACGCTCCGCTTCTTCTTCACGGCGGCGGAGGGATCGGGAGCCGAGTGCGCGTCAGGGGGATTCGCATTCGACAAAACCTGCTCAAACAGCGTCATGCCGGCCGGAGCCTTCTTCTTGCCGCCCTCGCCGTGCCGGTAAGCGTGCTCGGTGTAGCAGGTCTTGCAGATCACCTTGACGGCTTGCCCGTCCATGAGACTGGCGATGGCATGATTGAGCAGCAGTTTGCAGCGCGGACAGTAGTCGTCGATCAGGTCGCCTAAACGGAGCGATTGTTCAGTCATAGGAAACCTCTCTTCACCACTTGGGGACGGCTGCGAGGCATTATACCGCCGTCTGGGGCCGAGTCAAACACGACGGGGACCGGTGCGATCACTTGGGCCCATCGGATCGCATCAGGCGCCGGATCGAGAGGGCGCGGCCGTCGGCCGGATCCGCTTCAATCAGCACCGCGCTCAGCCGCACGTCATCGCGCGCCACTTCGAAGCGCGCCGGCGTCTGCTTCAAGAACTTGTCGATCACCATTCCCTTCTCGATGCCGATCACCGAGTCATAGGGTCCGGTCATGCCGACGTCGGTGATATAGGCAGTGCCGTGGGGCAGCACGCGCTCGTCCGCCGTGGGCACATGGGTGTGGGTGCCCACCACGGCGGTCACGCGTCCGTCGAGATACCAGCCGAGTGCGACCTTCTCCGAGGTTGTCTCGGCATGCATATCGAGGATGCGGATCTTCACCTCGGGCGGAATTTGCGCCAGTAGCGCGTCCGCGCCGCGAAAAGGACAGTCGATACTGGCCATGAAGACGCGCCCTTGCAGGTTGAGGATGGCGTAAGGGACGCCGGCCCGCGTGCGGCCCAGGTAAAGGCCCTCGCCCGGCACGCCCGCCGGAAAGTTCGCCGGGCGCAACAAGCGGCCGTCGGGATGGTCCGTAAAGTAAGGGAGAATCTCCTTGCGGTCCCAGATATGGTTCCCGGAAGTGAGCACGTCGATGCCGGTGTCCAGTAGTTCATCCACCAACCCCGGCGTAATCCCAAAGCCGTGGGCGGCATTTTCGCCATTGGCGACGATCAGGTCAGGATGATGCTCGGCCACGAGGTCCGGCAGCAGCCGGCGCACAATCTTGCGGCCGGGCTCGCCAAAGACATCTCCGATGAAGAGGATCGTCATGGGTCATCGCCAACTGGAGAGGCGCCGCGGCCGGAGGTCGACGCCGGCAGGGGTCTTTCTTTGTGGCATCGGTGTGGGAGACCGTTCAGTCCGCGCATCAACCGGCGAAGTACCAGCCGGAGCGCCGGAGGCCTCAACCAATCTCCAAGAGCGAATCCAGCGCCGTGCTGCATTCCGTCACGCGCTGTTCTACCTGGGCGACCTTGGCGCGAAGCTGATGGCATTCGTCGGCGATATTCAAAGCCGCCAGGACGGCCAGCCGCAACGAATCCACCGTGCGGGTGCGCGCGGCAATCGACCGCATCTTGCCGTCCACGAACTCTGCCAGCCGGCGGATGTACTCCGGGTCAAGATCGCCGCGCATGAAGTAGGCCTGGTCATAGATCTCAACGCGCACGCCTTGGGCTTCGTGATTCACTTTCTCACCACCTTTGAAGCAGTCCCCCGAGACCAAGCGCGAAAAGAGAGGCGCGTTCTTGCCGCTGTGGCTGCGCTCGTCAGCTGTCGCTGGTATGCTAACACAGCAACGGGTCACTGGCCCCCGTCGAGCACGTCATGCGCGAAGGCGCCTGGAGCTTTACCATCTCAAGCGAGTTACCGTTCGGGCAGATTCCCGTCAGCCTGACCCAGGACTGTGGAAACCCGTTACTCCCCAGGCTTGGCCAGCGCATCGATCTGCTCCAGAAGCTTCTCCACCCGCTGACGGACCTCTTCGCGCTCCCGCCGCAAGGCAACCAACTCGCGCTCCTTCGCCTCCCACTCCCGAGCGCGCTCCTTGGAAGCCGCCTTCACGCGCTCCAATTCCTGCTCGAGAGCCTTCTTGTCCGCCTGCACGCGCTTGACGACTTCCACCGCGCGCGCGATCTTGTCCTCGAACTGCTGAAACGTGTCTACCTGCTCGCTCATCGTTGGTTGGCTCATCTCTCTTGATCAGTTGCCGGCGTCAGGCCGTCCGCAAAGAGACGCCGAGGGGCTGCAAAACCTCCAGGATTCTGTGGCTGACCTTGTCGACCTCCTCGCTGGTCAGAGTGCGATCCGCACTCTGCACCATGACGCGCAGCAGCAGGCTGTAGTGGCCCACCGGCAGCGCGCCGCCTTCGAACCGGTCGACAGGGCGGAACTCCTGCAGTCCGCCGATATCCTGGCTTTTCAGCGCTTCCGCAATCCTTCCGTAGCTCAGCGAGATCGGCAGCACCAGCGACAAATCGCGCTCCACCGCAGGAAATTTGGAAAAGGGGCGGAAGGCGTAGCGGCGCAAGCCAGCCGCCAGGAGCCGTTCCAGATCAACTTCCGCGATATAGACCGGCTGCCTCAACTTGTATTCGCGAGCGATCTCATGGCTCAGCTGTCCGAACCGCACCAAGTCACGCCCTTGTGCTACCAAGCGGCCGCCGACCTCGGCTTCATGATATCGCGACCGCGAGATCGCAAGATCGAGGCCGGGAAGATCGAACATTTCGACCAGAACTTCGAGGTCGCCTTTCAGATCGAAAATGTCGACTGCCCGTGTCGCGTCATGCACGCCAGCGGGACGGCGCCAGCCGGACGCTCCCAGGGTCAGCACGCGATGCTCGGCCGGCAGTCCCTCGCCGGTCCGCTCCGAGGTTGTATACACCTTGCCGAACTCGAACAGGCGCAGATCGCTCTGGCCGCGGTCCAGGTTCCAGCGCAGCGCCCGCAGCATCCCAGGGACCGAAGTCGACCGCAGAGCGGAGGCGTCCTGGGTCAGCGGATTGGCGAGGCGCACCGGCTCCTGTTCGGTGAAGCGCGCGTTTTCGCCGGGATCGACCATGCTAGGCACAATGATCTCGCGGTAGCCGAGGCCCACGAGCGTCCGCGAGATGGCAAGCTCTTTCTCCCGCAGGTGATCCCGCTCCACGGACGGGGGCGCCGGCCTGAGCCGCGCAGGCAGGCGATCGTAACCGTAAAGGCGCGCCAGTTCTTCAATCAGATCGATCTCGCGGGTGACATCCAGCCGGAATGATGGCGGCGTCACGCGCCAGCCGCCTTCCGCTAGCGGTTCAACCGAGAATCCGAGCGCGCTGAGGCTGCTTTCCACCTCATCGCGCGTGATTTCAGCGCCCAAATGTCGCAGGATCTCTGAAGGCCGCAGGACGATCGGAGGACGAAGCTGACGGTTCGGATATACATCGATGACGCCTTCCAGCACCTCGCCGCCCGCCAACTCGGCAATCAGAGCCGCCGTACGATCGATCGCCTGCCGCGCCATCTCGATGTCGGCCCCGCGCTCGAAGCGATGCGAGGCCTCCGTGTGCAGGCCGTGCCGTTTCGAGGTTCGCCGGACCCCGACGGGCTCAAACCAGGCGCTTTCCAGGAGCACGTTGCAGGTCCGAAACGCAATCTCCGAGTCTTCCCCGCCCATCACGCCCGCCAGTGCCACCGCCCGTTCCGCGTCGGCAATCACCAGATCTTCGGCGGCCAAGGTCCGCTCGACCCCGTCGAGGGTACACAGCTTCTCACCTGCGCCCGCCCGGCGCACGACGATTTTCCGCCCGCGTAGGCCGTCGAGATCGAAGGCGTGCAGAGGATGCCCCAGCTCCATCAGGACGTAGTTGGTGGCATCGGCCACGTTGTTAATGGACCTCACCCCAACAGCTTCCAGCCTCTGTGCCAGCCAATCGGGTGAGCGCTGCACCCGCACGTTCTGGATCACCCGGCCGCAATATCGGGCGCAGCCGGCAGGGTCCTCGATTTCGATGGATACGGCTCCAACCGCGGGCTTCCGTGACTCCGTGAGTGAAACCGGGCGCGGCCGAAACGGGTTGCCGAAGGCCGCGGCCAGCTCGCGCGCGACGCCCAGATGGCCCAAGCAGTCCGGCCGGTTGCTGGTGACCTCAAGGTCCAAAATCCAATCATCCTGGTCTTGGGGAAGGCCGAGAGAACGGAACGATTCCACGCCGATGCCCAGCATCGGCAGCCGCTCGACGAGCGCCTTGATATCGCCCGACAGAAGGCGGTCAGGAGGAGCAGGTCGTGGCCCAATGAATTCCCGCAGCCAGTTGAAAGAGACTTTCATCTTCGCAGCATGTCTGGCGAGCTGACTCAGCGACCGGCGGCCTCTCCGGGTCCTCTAGGGTCTTTCACCACGGAGCTCAGCGAGCGGCCCGTCAAAACTGGCGCAGAAAGCGCACGTCGCTCTGAAAAAAGTGCTGAATCTCGTCGATACCGTACTTGAGCATCGCAAAGCGGTCAATGCCCAGGCCGAACGCCCAGCCGGAGAAACGCTCGGGATCGATGCCGCCGTGCCGGAGCACATCCGGGTGCACCATGCCGCAGCCCATCAGCTCGATCCAGCCGCTCTCCTTGCAGGTCCGGCAACCGCGGCCCTCGCAGAACGGGCAACTGGCGGCCATCTCCCCGCTCGGCTCGGTAAAGGGGAAGAAGCTGGGCTGAAAGCGCGTCCGCGTCTTCTCGCCGAAGAACTTCTTGGCAAAGAAATCGAGCGTACCCTTGAGGTCGGCGAAGGTGATGTCGGTGTCGACCGCCAGGCCTTCGATCTGGTGAAACATGGCAGAGTGCGTAGCGTCCGGGTTCTCGTTGCGGTAGCACTTGCCGGGCGTGATGATGTACAGAGGCGCGCCGTATTTGTGCATGGCGCGGATCTGCACCGGCGAGGTGTGGGTGCGCAGCAGGGTTTGGGAGTCGATATAGAGCGTGTCCCAGTCGTCCCGTGAGGGATGGCTTTCAGGAATGTTCAAGGCGTCGAAGTTGTTGTAGACCGATTCGATTTCAGGTCCAGTTTCGATCCGGAAGCCGATGCCGAGAAAGATATCCTCGAGCTCCCGCTGCACCCGGGTGACAGGGTGGATCGAGCCGAGTTCGCGCCGATAGCCGGGAAGGGTGAGGTCGGGACCTGCAACGCGGGAACGGTGCGCCGCCACGGCTCTGGCCACGCTGGCCGCAGATTCTTGGAGGTCCTCGATCTCCGCCGTCGGCTGCAAGCGCAACTGGTTAAACTGCGGACCTACCAGAGGCTTCAGCTCCTTTGGGGCCGGCCTCAACCAGTTGTCATTGATAAGGCGAATCAACCCGTGCTTTTGAGAGAGCCAGCGGTCGTGCAGTGCTTTTGCCGCCTTGCCGAACTCAGGATCCTCCCTAGCACCCATCATCACCACACGTTGATGTTCAGCCCGGTACATAGTAAGGACTTCGTCGAAGAGTGCTTGCACCCCTGCTTCGTCGTGGACGCCCAGCTCGGCGAGCGTCTTGCCGGCTTTCTCTGTGATAGGGTCAGACTTTCCGGTCTCCAGGTTTGGGTCCAAGAGAGTAAGTACCTTTTTTTCTGCAACCTAACGGCTTTACACGGCTAACTATGTTTGTTTTATTTAACTTGACCGTTTCCTCTTTGAGCCGGAAAATTAAGTCCCTTTGTTTTGTTATACCTAACGGTTTCGTTTTTGGAAAAAATCGGCTCCCCTAAGTATTTCTATAGATAACAGATGTCAAGTCAGGTGCGCGGGCTGACGGTTAACCGGCCTGGATCGCCGGCGTGGCCAGCGCTTCCTTCACCTTGCCCGCCAACTCGGCAAAGGCCGGGGCGTCGGTCGCCGCCATCTCCGAGAGCATCTTGCGATCCAACTCCACGCCCAGGTTCTTCAGGCCATGAATGAACTGGCTGTAAGTAAGGTCATGGAGGCGAGCCCCGGCGCTGATACGGACGATCCAAAGCCGACGGAAGTCCCGCTTGCGGCGGCGGCGGTCCCGGTAGGCGAAGCGGCCGGCACGGTCGGCGGCCTCTTTCATTGACCGGTAGAGCTTGCTCTTGGTGAGGAAGTATCCCTTGGTGAGCTTGGCGAGTTTCTTACGATTGGCGCGGCGCACAGAACCGCGCTTGACTCTGGGCATGGGTTTACTCTCCTTTACTGGAATTTTTGGGGCGGCAAAGGCACCCAGCCTCTGGCCTTCCCGCACCCACAAGACACGCAAGAGGCAGTAGCCAAGAGGCAAGAGAACCCTTGCGATTGCCCACTGCCTATTGGCTGTTGCCTGAGACCTCCCTTGCGATTGCCTACTGCCTATTGGCTATTGCCTGCCGTAAGGTAGCATGGCGTGCACGCGAGCGACGTCCGCCGTGGCCACCTTCGTACTCTGATCCAGCTTGCGCTTCCGCTTGCTCGGTTTGGAGGTGAGAATGTGACGGGCGTAAGCGTGCCCGCGGATCACCTTGCCACCTGCCGTAAGCTTGAAGCGCTTAGCAGCAGCCTTGCGAGTCTTGAGCTTGATCTTTACCTGCTTTGCCTTGGGCAAGAGGCCTCCGTTTGCGAGTCCAAGCTAATCCTATTTATTTGAATATGCAGCTAATATTTCTCAAATCCCTTATTTTCATATAGATGAGCTTGTCTCCGGCCCAGGCCTGGCAGTCGGTTCCTATCGACCGGAGGACGTAATTTCTGTATCTGCTGATTTTAAGGCACATCGTAGCTTTGTTCCGAGCTCATTCTTCGCCCGCCCCAGGGCCCTGGGACGCCGGCGCCACCGGCCTCGGCCCGCCACCGGCGACCACCGGCGATCTCTGCGGAGTCGCCGCCGAAGGACTGGCGGCAGGGCTTCCCGGGGCTGCCGAAGCGGCCCTAGCCTGGCTCGCGGCAGGTGGCTTCGGCGGCTTGGCCGGCTGGCCCGGCTTCTTGGGAGCCAGAATAGCGGTCAGGTTGGGCCCTTCCTGCCGCGGCCGGATCTCGACCACCACAAGTTCACCCAGGTCCTTGAAGAGGCGATCCATCATCTCCCAGCCGAGGTTGCGATGGGCCATCTCGCGGCCCCTGAACATGATGGTAGCCTTGACCTTGCTCCCCTCTTCCAGGAAGTGGGCGATCTGGTTGCGCTTGGTCTCGAAGTCGTGGGCGCCTGTTCGCGGCCGGAACTTCACTTCCTTGAGCTCGATGGAGCGCTGGTGCTTGCGAGCTTCGTGCTCCCGCTTGCTTTGCTGGTATAGATACTTGCCGTAGTTGATGATCCGGCAGACCGGAGGATTGGCCGTCGGCGAGACCTCCACCAGGTCCAGCCCGCGCTCGCGGGCAATCTTGATCGCTTCGTACGGGGGCATAATGCCGAGCTGCTTGCCCTCGTCATCCACCACACGAATCTCGCGAGCGCGGATTCGCTCGTTCACCCGAATTCTTTCGGTTACTCGGCGGTCAACGATACGCCTCACCTCCAGGCCCAAAGGGCCTCAAGCACAGATGAAGAACGATTGACGGAGCGTCTGAAAAGGGCCTCAACCCATGCTCCCGCCCCAGCGTGGCATCTGGACCGACCCCAGGCCCTCACCGCCGCGAGCAGCATCAGAAGGACTTTTCGCGTAGAAACGACACCAGCGCTCCGACCAATTCCGTGCCTGTCTGTATAACTCTACCATTTCGGGGCCCGGCTGTCGACCAGGTTACGTGCCTGACGGATGAAGTCATCCAGGGAGACCGAACCCGTGTCTCCGGCGTCTCGCCGCCGGACGGCCACGCTGCGGGAGGCGGCCTCGCGCTCACCCACCACCAACATAAACGGAACCTTGGCGAGCTGGGCGTCGCGAATGCGGGCATTCAGCTTCTCGTTGCGGTCGTCAAGGTCCACCCGCAGATGAGCGGCCCGCAGCGCCGCCACCACTTCCCGGGCGTACACCTGGTGCTTCTCGCTGATCGGCAGCACCACCGCCTGCACCGGCGCCAGCCAGACCGGGAAAGCGCCGGTATAGTGCTCCACCAGGACCCCGAAGAAGCGTTCGACCGAGCCGAGAAGCGCGCGATGGACCATCACCGGCGTGTGCTTTTGCCCGTCGGCACCGGTGTATTCCAGTCCGAAGCGGCGCGGCAGATTGAAATCGAACTGCACCGTGGTGAGCTGCCAGGGACGCCCGATGGCATCCACCAGCTTGATATCGATCTTGGGCCCGTAGAAGACCGCTTCTCCCGGCATGTACTTGAAGGGAATATCCATGCGGCGCAGGGTGTTCATCAAGGCGCCCTCCGCGCGCTCCCATTCCTCCACTGTGCCGGCGTAGTGTTCCCCGTGGTCGGCGTCCCGGGCGGAGAGCTCCACCTGGTATTTATCGAAGCCGAAGGTCCTGAGAACCGCGAAGGCAAACTCGACGCAGGCTTGCACCTCGCTCTCCAGCTGCTCCGGCATGCAGAAGATGTGGGCGTCGTCCTGGGTGAAGCCGCGCACCCGCAGCAGGCCGTGCAGCACCCCGGAGCGCTCGTAGCGGTAGACGGTGCCAAGCTCGGCGAACCGCAACGGCAACTCGCGGTAGCTCCGGGTCCGCGATTTATAGATCAGGATGTGGCCGGGGCAGTTCATGGGCTTGAGCTGGTATTCATCGTCCTCGACTGCCATCGGGCCGAACATATTCTCTTTGTAAAAGCCCGTGTGGCCGCTGGTTTCCCAGAGGTGCCGCCTCATGACGTGCGGCGAGTAGACGAGGCTGTAACCCCGCGCTACCAGCTCCTGGCGCAGCCAGTTCTCGATCTCGGTGCGGATCACGCCGCCCTTAGGGTGCCAGAAGATCAGACCGGGGCCGGCGTCGTCCTCGATGCTGAACAGGTCGAGCTCGCGGCCCAGGCGGCGGTGATCGCGCTTCTTGGCCTCTTCAACCTGCGTAAGGTAGGCGTCCAGGTCTTTCTGCGTAAAGAACGCCGTGCCGTAGATGCGCTGCATGGGGTGCGAATGCTCATCGCCCTTCCAGTACGCGCCCGCCACGCTGAGCAGCTTGAACGCCTTGATGCGCCCGGTCGATGGAATATGCGGCCCGCGGCAGAAATCGAGAAATTTGCCGGTGCGATAGGCCGAAAAGACCGGCTCCGCCTTCTCCTCGATCAACTGGCACTTCAGGAACTCGCCCATCTGGTCGAAGATCTTCAAGCCCTCTTCCTTGGGGAAGTAGACACGCTCGTAGGGAAGATCGGCCTTGACGATCTCGCGCATCTTGGCTTCGAGCTTGCCTAGGTCCTCCTCGGTAAAGGGCTTCTCGCGGTAAAAGTCGTAGTAGAAGCCGGTGTCGGTGGGCGGGCCGATGCCCGGATGCGCGTCCGGAAAGAGCTCGAGGACGGCCGCCGCCAGCAGGTGGGCCGAAGAGTGCCGGTAGACCTCGATGGCCTCGGGGGCGGCGGGAGTAACGAACTGGATGGGACCGCTCGCCTCGATGGGCGCGTTCAAATCCAGCAGGCGCCCGTCGACCTTGGCAACCAACGCCTCCGAAGCGAGCCGGGGTCCAATGGACTTGGCGATCTCGGCCGGGGTGACGCCGGCGGGATACTCCCTCACGGCGCCGTCAGGGAAGGTGAGTTGGACGTTCGACATACAGGTTTCCGGAAGCTTCAAAATAGCAAAGGGGGCGGGGTGCGGTCAAACGCGGGAACAGTTCTCAATCGTCAATCGAGGAAGGATGGACCGGCCCGTCAGACCGGTAACAGACCATCACTGAAGACCAAGCGTTCGCCTGACTGGACACCCCAGGATCTTCTGCCATCACCGGTTCCCCCCAATTCCTAAATCAGCGGTGCACAGGAATCATTCTCAATAGTGGTACCTTGCCTGAAAAAAATCGATCCGGTTCCGGCCTACTTTGTAGACCAGCCGGTGTTCTTGGGTAATTCTCCGCGACCAGCATCCTGCTAACTCGAACTTGAGGGGCTCCGGTTTCCCGATGCCGCCAAAAGGATCGCGCAGAGCAGCTTCTATCAGCTCAAGAATACGCAACGCAACCCTGCGGTCAGTCTCCACCCAATACCGGAAGTCTCGGCGAAACTGGGGGTCGAACACGGCTTCGCGATCATCGCCCAAGCTCCATCTCCCGGCGCAGGCTCTCCACAGTCGCGGACTTTCCCTTGCCTCGCTTGGCGCGACGCAAGGCAGCAAGCAACAATTGTGCGTTTTTGGGTGAGCGGAGGAGGTGCGCGGTTTCCATGAGGCTAGCGAGTTCGCTGGCCGGCACCAACGCCACATCCCGAAGACTGCGGCGACGCACAATCACAATCTCCTGATCGTTCGCGACCCGATTCAAAACTGATGCGAGATTAGCGCGCAAGTCGGTGTAACTCGTCTCGATGGCCATAGGTTCGCCTCCACCTAGAATTGTACAGGATCTCTGTACGTTCCTCAACCATGCGAGGGGAAACCAAAGGCGCTCGCGTGGTCCACGCTCAAAAATGGAACCGATACCGCAGCTCACCGTAGATCTGGCGCGGATTCACCCAGTGCGTGCCGCCGAAGGTGTTGCTGTTGTCCAGCAGATAGCGGCTGTTGAAGACGTTGGTCGCGTTGACCGAGAAGGACCAGCTCTCGCCCACGCTTTTGCCGACGCCAATATCGGCGGTGGTATGCGCCGGCAGATGTCCAGGACCATCTCCATCCAGGAAGCCTGACCCATAACTGACCACCGCCGTGGTCCAGAAGCGGCGAGGCAGCCGGAGAGAGAGGACGGCGTTGGCGGTGTTGCGTTGGTCGTGGTCCAGCAGGAAATAGCCCTCGTCGGTATCCTCGATCAAGCCGCCGGTGATGGGCCCCAGACCCTTCGCAATCTGATTTGAATAGACCAATCGCAACTGGGCGCGATGGAACAACTCCGGAGACCGCAAAGAGACCTCCGTGCCGTCGATCACGGCGGCGAGGTCGCTGAGCGGCACGAAGATGCCCGAGTTTCCAATCACATCGTGGTCCAGGAAGTTACGCGCGTTGGTATGGAAGTTGTCCGCGTCGAGCGACCAGCCGCGCAGCGGAATGGTGAGTCCGAAATCGTGCTGAATATCATACTCACCTTGCAAGGGAGTGAAACCAAATCCTTGCTGCAGGGCGAATTGCAGGAGCGGACCGGTGAGACTGTTGAGAGGCGGCGGCTGATAGTAATAGGCGTAGTAGCCACGCACAATCCAATGAAGGCGCGGGAGCCGGATACTGCCGCCGAGTCGCGGGTCGGCGGCATTTTCGCTCACGAGCCCTTGGTAATGCTGCAACCGCAGCCCGAGATCGAGAGCGAGCCAGGAGAACGGCCGATACTCATCATCCATGAAAAGCGACTCTGAATTGGCCCAATTGCGCTCCTCCTGCTGCAACACCTGGGAGCCAGGATTGGCGGTCAGGCCAAAGAAGGCATTGTCGTGCTGTCCCCACACGTCGAAACCGATCTGGGCGTTGTGTTTCTTCTTCTGGGCCTGCAGTGTGGCGCGTACACCCAGATAGTTGGAACGGTCGCTATCGTCAAGCACAAAAGGCATGTCTCCCGGCCCGCCCAGATACTGCGCGCTGTTGAAATGGTAGTACGGGGACAGCGAAGAGACCCAACCGCCTGGCGTCCCGTGGACCCACTGGAAGCCGAACAGATAATCCCGCTCCAGCTCGACATCGCGAATGCCGGCGGCCTGATCGTCGGGGGTGTTGGGGATCTGATAGTGATCCCCACGCAAGGAAAGGATCCAACGCACCTGATCCCGGGCCGAAGGGTTATACAGGAGGGAGAGAAAGCCGCCGAGCCCGCTGGTCTGGTCGTGGATCACTTCCGGCACTGCGGTAGCCAGGCCAAGATCCGAGCGGTTACCGTCCAGGCTGGCGTAATAGGCAAAGCGATCCGTGTGCCCGCCAAAATTGAGCTGGTCGTCCGTGGTCTGGAAGTTACCGTAGGAGACAACCAACTCGCCTTGGTTGTCGCGTTCGAAGCCAGAGGGCGTGAGCACGTTGAAGAATCCATAGGTGCGGTCGCCGTACTCAGCGGAATAGCCCCCGCGCTCCACTTCGAGCGAGTCGACATTTTTGGGACTGATCAAGGGGGCGATGTTCGCGGCAATATTGGTGTTGATTACCGGAATTCCATCGAAGAACCAGTTCACCTGATGGCCCCCGCGCATATGAAGCATGTCGTGGACCATGTAAGCGCCGGGCGTGAAGTTGGTGATCATGCTCAGACTGTTGGTCTGGTCTGCGCCCGGCGTGCGCTCGATCTCGTCCGCCGAGACGCTGTTCCGCACGGTCGAGGACGACGTGCTGAGCTTGTTCTCCACGCTCGACACCTCCACCTTCTGTGCGAGCCCAGCCACCTCCATCTGGAGATGAATGACCGGAGCTTTGCCCGCGACCACGGTCGCCGGCTGTTCGAGCGCCGCAAACCCCTGCGCGCTTACCGTTATCGTGTAATCGCCTTCGGGGAGGTTATTGAATTCGAACTCGCCGTTGGCATCCGACTGCGTCGTCCTGGACCAGGTCGGTTTCTGCGAGTGCACCGTCACTTGCGCCGATTCGATCGGCCGATGTTGCGGGTCATGCACGACCCCTTTCAGGCTGCCGGACGGGCTTGCCCAAGCCTGAAGGGCGAAGAGGCCGACGGCCGGAGCCAGGAGGATCGATCTTGTAAGCCAGGTCTTGAACATCGAAAGCCTCCCCGCAGGTCAATGGAAATCACCAACACGGAAGGACATTCGGGCTCGCCGGCGACACCGCCTGCCTGGAGGACGGTTGCTCCTCCGGCGCCGGCCGAGCGATCCTGCCGCTCCGCAGTCTGTGATTCTCGATGGGTGCCTGGGCATGAGGACCCATGCCCATACACGGGGCTGGGCAGGCCATACCACGCCGCCGGGCAGTCCACGTGTTCGGCAGTCGAAGTGAGGGCTAGGCTTTAGGAGGTTGGTCGATGAGAGCTGCGTAGCCCGCGAGAGGAGCGATTGAGACAAAGGCAGGGCCGGCTAATCCTGAATTTGAATGAAAAGGGAGGGCAATCGCTGCACGGTGGAGGGTGAAGCGAAAAGCCATGGGTGCAGCAGCTGATACTGGGCCTTGGGAAACCGAGCACGTGCAGGAAAGCCCGCGCGGCGAGGCGGCATCCGCGCCGTGGCAGTGTGCTGGCATCAGTCGGTGGCCGGCGGCCATCGGACACTGCTGCCCGTTACAGCACGAGTTTGCCTGACGCTCCACGCGAGGAGCCAACCCGCCGGGTACCACGGCGGCGGCCAACGCCACCAGCGCGATCCACGCCGAAAGCTTGCGTGACATGGCCGCTAGCCTAACACAGGCGGCGATCCAGCTTCAACCGAAAGCGATCCCGATCGCTCCAGGACCGCCGTCTTGAGACCTGACAGAAGTTTGGCACTACGTCTCTTGTGCCCTGTGGTTATACTAAAGGCAGGCGGAGCCGCCATCGAACCGGACTGAAAAGATGTCCCTGAAGGTAGCGAACGTGGCTGTCCTCAGCCAAGCGCAAGCGGCCCTGGCAAGGTCACGGACCAAGCTGCGGCATACCAGTGTCTGGATCACGGCGCGCGAGGCCTTCTGGATCTCGCTGGAGGAGCTCCGCAACCACAAGCTTCGATCTTTTCTCACCTTGCTTGGGATCGTTATCGCCACCACCACCCTCATCGTTGTGATGTCGGTGGTGAACGGCATGAACGTCTACATTGCCACCAAGATTGCGAATCTGGGCACCAACACCTTCGTCCTGCATCAGTTCTTGTGGGCCCAGCCTTACGATGAGTTCCTCAAGGCTCTGCGCCGCAACAAGCCGATCCGGCTGGACGACTACGAATATCTTCGTGAGAACTTGTTAGGCTACCAGGCCATAAGTGCGCTGGCGCAGCTTGAACCGGGCCCTGAGGCGCGCTACCAGGGCCATTCTATCGACGAGGTCACCTTCTTTGGTCTTACACCGAGCCACGCGGATATCGGGCGCGAAAAAGTGCAGTACGGGCGTTACCTCAGCGACCAGGATTATCAACACAGCTCGCGCGTCTGTTTCGTGGGCCAGGATATTGTGGACAAGCTCTTCCTCGGGCTCGATCCAATCGACAAAACCCTGACGGTGGGCGGCGCCAGCTTTCGTATCGTGGGGGTCGCCGAAAAGGTTGGATCCGCCTTCGGCGTCAGCCAGGACAACTTTGTTTTCATTCCGCTCACCACTTTCCGCAACGTTTTCATGGCGCGCCCGGAGCTGATTGTGTTTATCAAGGCCCCGGATTCCCAGCACTTGCCGGAGCTGGAAGACGAAGTGCGCGTCCTCATGCGGGCCCGCCGTCACGTCCCGTACAAGGAGGACGACAACTTCGGAATCAACGCCGCGGAAACCTTGATGAGCGCCTGGCAGAACCTTACCGGCACGATCTTTGCAGTCACCATCGGCGTGGTGGCCGTCTTCATGGTAGTGGGCGGCATTGTGATCATGAATATCATGCTGGCCACGGTCACGGAGCGCACGCAAGAGATCGGTCTCCGCAAGTCGGTGGGCGCCCGCCGCAGCGATCTCATGTGGCAGTTCGTGATTGAGGCTGCGGTCTTGTCGTGTGCTGGAGGTCTCATGGGCGTCATCCTGGCCTATCTGATCGCGCGCCTGGTGGCCATCGTTTTTACAGCGGCTGTGCCCCTGAGCGCCGTGGTGGTCGGAATCACGCTCTCAACTCTGGTTGGACTCTTCTTCGGGATCTACCCGGCCAAGAAGGCGGCCGGGCTGAACCCGATCGAGGCTCTGCGAGCGGAGAAGTAGCATGACCACTTACTGGCGTTCCGTCGGTGAAAACCTGTCGCTGGCGCTCGACACGCTCCGCACCCACAAGTTCCGCTCCTTTCTCACCGTCCTGGGGGTGCTGATCGGCACCACCACGGTGATCGCGGTGGCCTCCATCATCGCCGGCCTCGACACCCAGTTGGTGCAGACGGCGGAACAATACGGCACCAAGGTGATTTGGGTGTACAAGCTGCAGATGGGAGCGCCGCACCGGCTCACCCGGGAAGAGCGCCTGCGCAAGCCGCTCACGTACGAAGACGCCAAGGCCATCAAAGAACAGTGCCTGGCGGTGGAGGAAGTCTCCGTCGCCATCTTCCGGGATATGGGCGAGTTCGGCCTGCCGCCTTCGACCGCCCATTACAAGGGCCGCGACATGTCGGGGGCGCAATTCATGGGCGTGGACGCCAATTATCTGGCGCTCGCCAACTCCACCCTGTCCGATGGACGCTTCTTCACTGAGGCGGATGACTTTCACCGCCGCGATGTGACCGTGATCGGCGCCAGCGCAGTGGAGCGCCTCTTTCAGCACGAGGACCCGGTGGGCAAGACCATCCAGGTGGACGGCCGCTCGCTCGAAGTGGTGGGCACTCTCAACAAGTTCAAAGGATTCTTGGGCGACAATCCCGACGACCGTGACATCTTCGTGCCTTACTGGACCTACAAAAAGTTCTACCCGGACGCCAAGGATCATTTCATCAGCGTGATGGCCCGCCGCGGCCTGATGGCCGAGGCCCAGGACGAGGTGCGGGGCCTGCTGCGCCGGCGCCGTCACGTGAAGCTGTCCGACCCCGACAACTTCGGGATCGCCACCGCCGAGTCTCTCATCAATGAGTTCCGCCAGATCATCGGCACCGTCTTCCTGGTGATGGTGGTGATCTCCTCGATCGGACTGCTGGTCGGCGGCATCGGGGTGATGAACATCATGCTGGTCTCGGTCACGGAGCGGACCCGCGAAATCGGGATCCGAAAGGCGATTGGCGCCCGCCGCCGGGACATCACCTGGCAATTTCTGCTCGAAGCCATCACGCTCACTGGCGCTGGCGGGGTGGTGGGCATCGCGGTCGGCTGCGTCCTCAGCTTCCTTATCCGGATTCTCGTGCCCAGCCTGCCCTCCACCGTCCCCCTTTGGTCCGTGGTAGCGGGGTTCGTCGTTGCCACCAGCGTGGGCCTATTTTTCGGGCTCTGGCCGGCCATGAAGGCGGCGCGACTCGATCCCATTGTGGCACTACGATACGAATAG
>Ga0335085_10001598_pt1 | contig 46711 bp, 45 predicted proteins | sample Lox_Sample_45_FD_206712 | JGI IMG/M metagenome (GOLD analysis project Ga0335085, IMG submission 206712) | Soil microbial communities from Loxahatchee National Wildlife Refuge, Florida, United States - Lox_Sample_4.5 | ecosystem: Environmental > Terrestrial > Soil > Wetlands | place: USA...
TTCGTGGCGATCAACTGCTCGGCCATTCCTGAAACGCTGATGGAAGCCGAACTGTTCGGCCACGAAAAAGGCGCCTTTACCGACGCGAAGGCGATGAAGAAAGGACTGTTCGAAACGGCTCATGGCGGCACGCTCTTTCTGGATGAAATCGGCGAACTCTCGCCGCTGCTGCAGGCCAAGCTGTTGCGCGTGCTTGAAGATCAGGTAATCCGCCGGGTTGGCGGCGTGCGCGATATGCAGGTGGACGTGCGCGTGGTGGCCGCGTCCAATCGCGATCTCGAAAAAGCCGTGCGCGAGGGGCAATTCCGTCAGGACCTCTACTATCGTCTTGCGATCATTGCGATTTTCATCCCGCCGCTTCGCGAACGGACCGATGACATTCTTCCGCTCGTCGATTTCTTCATCGACTGGTACAACCGCAAGTTCAAGAAGGCCGTGAAAGGTATCAGTCAGGAGACGCGCCGCCTGTTGCTCGCCCATAACTGGCCGGGCAATGTGCGCGAACTTAAGAATTCCATTGAGCGGGCCATGATTCTTGAGGATGAGTCCATCTTGCGTCCCGTATATCTGCCCTTCGCGGTGGGAAACGCAGCCCGAGGAGGCTTGACCGCATTTGAGGCGAGCAGTGCGCCCGGTGCCGATGGTGGAGGCAAGCAACTCCCAAACGGTCGCGTGCTCCCGCGTCTGTACATCCCGGAAGAGGGTACGTCGCTCGAGGAAGTCGAGCGTGCCATGGTGGAATTAGCCATGCGGCAGGCAAACGGCAATCAGACCCACGCCGCCAGGCTGCTCGATATTAGCCGCGACGCGCTGCGGTACAAGCTGAAGAAGTTCGAACTGGTATCTGCCGGGGAAGAAGACAACGCGGACTCGGTGCCCTCTGAAAATTCGTCGGGTTAACGGTTTCCCTTATTGCTTAGTGGCAAAAGAGGCCTTTCGAATAAAAGGGCCTCCTAAACAGGAAGCCCTTGGCGCCGGGGTATGAGGATTATGAAGTGGCGCTAGTGGATCAAACTTATCCCTTTGCGGCGTGCTCCTTCGCCTTCGCGATGTACTGCTCCACCTGCTGTTTCTGCGGATACTCCGGGTTCGCTTTCAACAATTTCTGCCACGCATCCACCGCACCCATGGCATCTGCCTTGCCTTGCCACCGAACCCAACCCAGGTTGAAAAGCGTCTGCGGATGTCCGGGCTGGTATTTCAGTGAAGTCTCCATCTCTGCGAGAGCTCGATCAGCGTCGCCCGTATACCAGAACGCGGTGGCCATGTCGGAACGCACATCGGGGCTCTCCGGATGGATCGCCAGCGCCCGCCCGTAATACTGGATCGCGTTCGGATATTCTTTGGCGTCGTAGTACATGTCTCCCAGCTTCACCAACGAGTCGTAATCTCTCGGATTTTTCTTCACTACTTCCAGGAATGGTGCAACCTGCTGCTGTAACGCAGCCTCAGTATCAGCTGCCGGGGTCTGCGCACCGCTTTGCTCAGCCATGACCGGAGCGGCTTGCGCAACTGACGATGCGGACCCGCGGAACAAGTACCCCAGCGCCACCCCCAGGATCAGGCAAAACGACGCCAGCACATAGGCCTGCACGCTGGTCCAGGTCGGAATCGATCCACCGCGCTCAGCGGACCGCGACGGCTCTCTGTCTACTCCGCTCATTTGATTCCTTCTCACTTTCGGATTTGGTGCCGGCAAGCGCCCCCTTCGGCGTTTCCAGATGGAACAAGCGGCTGACTGCTGCGGTCAACTGCTCCTGTTCCTCTTTCTCTGGAAGTTCCTTCAGTTCGCGCGCCAGAGAGCTGGCTATTTTCTGTATAACCTGGGTTGTAAGTGCGTGAAACGACTGATCCTGCTCCCGAGTAAAAGGCCCGCGCTCTTCAATAAAGGACTCCAGTTCTTGCCGGCAAATTTCTTCTAGCCGCTGTCGCAGCGCCACGATGGTCGGTACTGCACTCTGCGCTTGCAGCTTGTTGCGGAAGGCATGAGCCTCCTCCGCCACGATCCGTTCGGCCTCCATCGACGCCGAGACGCGTTCGTCCGTCCTTTGCAGCACCGCTCTCTCCAGTCCTTCTAGGTCGTAGAGCACAATGCCATCCACGCGGCGCACATCCGGGTCCACATCCCGCGGCATCCCGATATCCATGATCACCAGGGCCACGCGGTTCCGCTCAACCGCGATCCGCTCCGCTTCCTCTTGCGTCAGCATCACATGAGGACATCCCGTCGCCGTAACCACGATGTCGGCCCGCAGCATGCATTTCCAGCGGTCGGCGAAGGTAGCCGAGGTCCCTCCCAACTTTTCCGCCAGTTCACGCGCTCTTGCCGGCGATTGATCAATTACCACCACCGATCCCGCGCCGTGCGCAATGATGTGCCGTACCGACAACTCGCACATTTCGTCGGTTCCGAGCAGCAGCACTCTGCAGTTGTCCAGACTCCCAAAGAATTGACGGGCCAACGCCAGTGCTGCGGTTGGAATGGAAACCGCCAGTTTCCCGATGGCTGTTTCGTTTCGCACCTTGCTGGAGACCTCAATAGCCCTGCTCAATACGGAATTGAGAAACGGCCCCACTCCACCCACGGTTCGCGCCTGCTGCCAGGCCGACTCGACTTGTGCTTCCACCTGGGGCTCGCCCAGAAACAAGGAGTCGAGTCCTGACGTCACCCGAAAGATGTGGGCCAAGGCAGCGGAGTCCAGCAGACGATAGAAGTGCTGCCATTCAGTAAGCTTTAAGCCATAGTTGGAACTGAGGAATTGCAACAGAGAGTTCGCTGCCAGCGTCGGTTCGCTGGCCCATATCAGGAATTCTGTCCTGCACCGCGTACACAGTACTGCGATCTCTTCGATTCCCTCTGCGCTCTTCAGCTGCCGCAGAACTTCATACCGGCGATTCTCGCCGATCCAGAAGCGTTCTCTCATGGCAAGCGGAGCTGTGCTGTGGTTGAGTCCGATCACCATGAGTGTAGGTTCCAAGACGAACACCTCAAGCGCAGGTTGCGATGGTGAAATCGCAAACACAGTGCCAAAAGGTTGGAGTTCCGACGCATTGCTGCAGACATTTGTTTTCAGTAACTTCCGACGACTTGAAGGCACCCGACCCTGTACAGTTTTTCAACAGTGCGGAATATCACGCGGATTGCTGGAGTCTTTTGGCGCGATCTTCCTCATTGCCGCGGACTTAGAGCCAGACCACGATCACGATTCGAAGTGATTGCAATCACTGACCGTTTTGCCCTCCACCGTGGAAACTGCAAGACGGTTAGTAAGTTTTCATCGAGTCTTGAGGCTCGACCGCGATTTTCACCTGCTTCGGCGCGGACGAGCCCGCAGGACACTTAACGAATGTTGGAGAGGATAAAAGCAATCATGAAGACGACGAAGCTCGTGATCCTGATCGTAATGATCGCAACGGCCTTGTTCCTGATCTTACCCAACCTGTCGTGGGCAGCCGATGATGGCGCGGCCGTCTACAAAGCGAAGTGCGCAATGTGCCATGGCGCCGATCTGGCCGGCAAACCTGCCGCTAAGATCCCCAGCCTGGTTTCCGACGATTGCAAGAAGGCTTCCGATGCCGATCTGACCGATGCCATCGCCAATGGTGGCAAGGAGAAGAAGGCGTCCCACGCGTTCGCCAATAAGGGCGTAACTCCCGACCAGGTAAAGATGGTCGTCACTTATATTCGCGAAGCGCAGAAAAAGTAAGGCAGTTTCATAAGCGGAGATTGCTGTTCCCACAATGCGAGTCGCTGTTAAACCAGGCGGCGACCGACGGAGGAGTGAGTGATCCGCTCCCCGGCATGATCTGGCACACGCCGGTCGCCGGATGTCCCCTCCGTTGCCCCAGCAGTGGAACAGCCAGCCCGGGTCTCGGTGCTCACCCCCAGACCCGGGTTATTGTTTTAACTAGCCGTATCCGCGCGGCACCCTTCGATCTGTACAATCCAGTTGTCTCTCGCGCCATTCCGCTGAACCGAGAGGATTCCTCGAAAGAACCTCAACGGAATCGGACGGCGGCCGCCTGCCAAGGGCCAAAAATTGCATTGCCTCCTTCATCATAAGAGACGGATTGGTACCCACCTACGGCAATGCCCAGGTTGTTCACACCAAAAACATTGCTGTTGTCTCCCGGAAAGTCCAGTCTGATGACAGCAGCAGGGTCGTGGGAATTCCAGCGGGCGGCTTTCCCAATCCAATTGTCATCAGTTGAGTAGCCGACAACATCACCAAGTTCGTTGATGCTCCACGCCACGCTCCAGCCAGTAGATAGACTCGAAAGTGTAGCAAGCACTTTCAAAGATCGAGTCTTCGGGTTCCGTCCATCAACTTTCCAGAGAGCAGGACGGGCACCTTGATAAGTGTCGCTCCATCCCCACACATCGCCGACAATATCGCCGAGATCGTTGATGGCCAGAGCTTCTGTGTAAGTAACGTCAGCGGCCACGGGGAGTCGCTGGATCTTCCATTCCTTGCCGCCTTTCATAGGGGTCCACACCACAGCGATTTCCCACCATTCGTCTTTGACAGGATCATAGTGCCAACCGTCCCCTGCGATCTGGCCTGAATCATTGACCCCCCATCCTCCCCAAAAGTTCAGTGCAACGCCATCGAAAACCGCGCCCAGTTTCTCCAAACCGCCGGTGGGAAGCGCATGCATCTTCCAGGACAAAGTAGGCCGGCCGCCGGCCCAAGTCACTTTTGAGGTCCAGACCATGGGTGTGACTCGCATGGTTCCGTCATCCAGTTGCTTGCCGCTATTGCCTACGATGAAAGTGCCCAAATGACTAATCGCGATGGCGGCACTTCCATCGTCATCGGAGTATCTTCCCAAGTGGAATCCGGCATAGTCTGGCGTCCAGGCATAGGCCTCGGGCCAGCCATTCGAACCCATGATGTTGCCCGCGATAATCCCGGTATTGCTGATTCCTCCTCCGTCTGCTGTCCAATCTTCACCGATGCTGACCCCGCTTTCAAACCATTGGCCAGCCTTGTAGCCGAGAAGGGGAATACCTATCATCCGGGTTTCGGTCCCTCCCTCGACCGGCACCTCGCCCCATCCAATGGCGACTCCAAAGTCATTGACACTCTGCAGCGCGGCCGCGGTTCCCCCCGGATAGGTGCCGAGATCCCAAGTCTTCGACCTGTCCGTTGCAATAGCGGAAGCCGGATAACTTCCGGGTTGAGTCATCCTTGCTTTCGAGAGCAGGTTGGTCATTCGTTGCAGGTTGTGTCTGCCAAGCGGTGGCTTGGGTGCAGGCTGCTGTGCCCATGCCGTCGAAGTGAAATACATTCCTAGAATGCAAGCGAGAATACTGACGCGCCTCATGACTTCCTCCATCAATTCTGTCCGTGAAAGGGCGGGCCTCCGGACACTCCGGAATTCTCGCCCGATTGAGAGGCCGGGACGGGGGTCCAGGAACTCCCGGAATAACCCGCCCGCTGAAGAGGCTGCCCGCTGCGGGGGCAGCCTAATATTTTGGTTAGCGTTGATCGTCGTCCGCTGGCCGCAGGAAGCCGTGACTCGCACCATTAGCGTCAATGTAATTTCCCGTGATCGCCCCCGCGGGGTTATTGCCGAGGGGGATGCTGCCCTGATACGCACCGTGGCCTGCTCCCGGAATGTCGAGGGTCGTCAGTTTGCCGTCGGGAGCACGCAGGAAGCCGTGATTGACATTATTCGCGTCCGTATAATTTCCCGTGATCGCTCCCGCTGGGTTGATGCTCACGGGATAGGTGCCCTGGAAGAAACCAGTCCCTCCGCCCGGAACATCGAAGGTCGTCAGCTTGCCGCGTGGAGACCGCAAAAAACCGTGAAAAGCACTGTTTCCATCCAGGTAGAATCCCGTGACCTGCCGCTCTGGGTTCAGGCCCGTCCCCACGGTGCCCTGGATGGCGCCTGTACCACCGCCCGGAACATCGAAGGTGCTGACGTTTCCTCGGGCAGTACGCAAGTATCCGTGAAGCGCCATGCCAGAGTCTACGTACCATCCGGTGATCGCACCCGCTGGGTTCAAGGTGTAGGTTGTTGGGGTCCACGTACCCTCGACCGCCTCTGAGCCTGCGCCCGCAGCGTCGAAAGTGGTGAAAGTCCCGTCACGATCACGCAGGAAGACGTGCCCCACACCGGTCGCGTCCGTGTAGATTCCCGTGATGATCCCCGCAGCGTTTATGTTGTGGGCGGCTGTGCCCTGCATCACTAGCCACCAAATATTTGTTGAGCACTGCCCCCCGACTGTGTTCGCGCTGGGAACATCGATAGTCGCGATCGTGCCGTCCGGGTCGCGCAGGAATCCGTGATAGAGACAATTGGCGTCGAAATACATTCCCGTGACCGCTCCCGCCGGGTTTATGGCTAACGCCACAGTTCCCTGGCCCGGCCCAGTGCCCGCGCCCGGAGCATCGAAGGTGGTGAAGGCACCGTCACGAGTGCGCACAAACCCGTGATTCACATTGTCGGCATCCACGTACGGCCCGATGATCGTTCCCAAAGAGTCAATCCCATAAGGGAAGGTTCCTTGGCCTGAACCGCTGCCCGCGCCGGGGACGTCAAAAGTGATGATTTTGGGCTTGTGCTTACAATGCGCCTTTGGCTGCGGCCAAGCTGTTAGAACAAAGGCTGTGAAGAAAACCAAAAGAAAAATGCGAATACGTCTCATATCTACCTCCACGAAACGTTCTTCTTGAACTTCACCCAGGTGTTGGTGTCGTGCGCGCTCTCGAAGTAGCAAAAAGAGCTTCCTCCGTAGCGGGTGCTCCATAAGTCGTCCACGGTCATCGTTGACGCAAAATCGTGTCTTGCTCCGGAAACTTAGGCCGCAGGGCGGTGCGTCCCAGACTTCTCGGAACTGATTCAGACGTCCTTGGTCGTTGAATACGCCGAAATTACGGCGTCGGCAATGAACAGCGTCTGAATATTGCATGAAGTCTGAGTGGGGGGGCTTCCACGGATGAGAATCGCAACAGATCCGTGCGTGTAATCACAGTCGTTCCAACAGCGTCATGCTAAGTTTGGGCCGTTTGGGAGGCGGCATGCCCGTCTCGACTCCATCTCCGGCTCGAATCTGTTTCGGCCGGTTTGAACTCGACCTCACGTCTGGTGAGCTCCACCACGGGGACAGAAAAGTTCCACTGCCACCGAAGTCTTTCGAGATCCTGCGGGCCTTGTCAGAACGTCCTGGCGAGGTGGTCACACGGGACGAACTGCGAACCAAACTTTGGTCGATGAACACATATGTTGAGTTCGATGACGGCCTGAACCACGCCGTGCAGAAGCTGCGGCAGGTTCTCGGTGATTCGGCCGAGCATCCTCAATACATCGAGACGCTGCCGCGGTACGGGTACCGCTTCGTCCTTCCCGTCGATAGTGCACACGGGGCGCGGTCGACGAAAGGAAAGACTCGCATTCGTGTGGTCGTGATCGCGGCCGTCTTGGTAGTTGTGGCGGCTGCCTTGGCAGCACTGAATGTGCCGACTTGGCGTGACCGCTTATTGGGCGAGCGAACTGAACCTCCTATTCGCTCGCTCGCAGTTCTGCCCCTGTCAAATCTCTCCGGTGATCCAGCGCAGGACTACTTCGCTGACGGGATGACCGATGCGCTTATCACGGATCTGGCGAAGCTCCACGACGTGAAAGTAATTTCGCGCACTTCAGTCATGCAGTTTAAGGACGTAAAAAAACCGCTACCCGAAGTCGCTCGTGCGCTGGGTGTGGATGGCATTCTGGAAGGCTCCGTGCAGCGCTCAGGTGCTCGCGTCCGTATTACTGTCCAACTGATCCGCGGTCCGGGCGACACTCATCTTTGGGCGGAGAGTTACGAACGCGATGCGCACGACGTGCTTACTCTGCAGGGAGAGATAGCCCAAGCGGTGGCGCGCGAGATCAAGGTTGCTCTTACGCCTGAGGAGTCTAGGCATTTGACGCGCGCTCGTCCCGTCAATCCCCAATCTTACGAGCTCTATCTCAAGGGCCAATATCACTATTACAAGTGGAACCCCGCGGATTTCAAGAAGGCCGTCGATTACTTTCAGAAAGCCATCGATGCCGACTCACAGTGGGCTCCGCCATATGCTGCTTTGGCGAATACCTACGGCTGGCTATGGATCGATGGAGCGGTACCTCCGCAGGAGGCATTGCCGCGGTTCAGTGCCGCGCTCAAAACTGCGCTAGAGATTGATCCCACGCTCCCCGAGGTTCACTACACTCAGGCCGCGGCTGCGTTCTATTACCGTTGGGACTGGGATGAGGCAGATCGGGAATTCCGGCAAGCCCTCGCGCTCGATCCCAGTTTAGTGGAAGCCCGCTTCGAATACGCGTGGTTCTTGTCGACCATGGGACGCCTGCCGGAGGCAATCGCCGAGGCCCAGCGTGCCGTCGAACGTGATCCGCTTTCGGTTTCTGCAAACCTGGCCTTGGGAGATGTCTACTCTGTCGCACGACAGTATGAGAAAGCCATCGCGCAACTGCAGCGAACTGCAGCAATCGAGCCTAACGATCCCAGGCCGTATGCATTTCTCTGCGGCGTCTACGAACAGAAGGGGATGTTCGAAGACGCGATCCGGGAATACGGAAAAGCGATGAAGTTGTGGGAAGCAAAGCCTGAGGAGTTGGCCGGGTTGGAGCGCGCGTATAAACAATCGGGCGCAAGTGGCTACTGGAAATGGAAGCTTGCACAAGCGAAACGCCAGCAAGAGCCTTATGAGATCGCAGCCGTGTATTCGCAACTCGACGACGCACGCCAGGCCACCGCATGGCTGGAGAAGGCCTACGAAGGGCACGCCTGGCAGATGGTGCAACTAAAATCCTTCCCCCGGTGGGATCCGGTTCGCTCCAACCCGCAGTTCCAGAACCTGTTGCGACGTTTGAACTTTCCGCAATCATGATGATGCTGTCGGCCTGGCGAGTTTGTTCAGCAAATCACGGAAGCACAATCGGTGACACTTCGGTTTTGAGCCCTTGGTCAACGGTTGGGAATTGGAGGTGTCTGAGTAGCAGGCGCGCGCAAAGCCGTCGCTGCACTCATCGATCTCAGTGAAGCATAAACGCGACATATTAGCTCCCAGCTCGCACCGGCGCTAACGAACAAAATTGTAGCCAGACCTCTTCAGGAATATGGTCTTCCCGACAAAAGCAGGAGAACAGCGCTTGTGAGAGAGTGGTGCGTAGAGTGATGAATCGACGAAGACGTTCCACAACAGCCACGTAGCTTTAGTCAAGGACCGGACCGGCGCCGCACCCACAGGGCGGGTGCGGCGCACAGCGAGAGCTTGCTTACTGGACGTTGCAGATCTTACCGTTGACCTCAGCGCTCCCTCGCCCGCTCACCGTAAACACACTGTTGGGGTCGGGCCAAACGATGAATGGGGTCTGGATCTCCAGATGTCCCGAAGCTGACGCAAATCGATGGGTTCCCTTCATGATCTTCGCAGTGGCCTTGTAGCTTCCCAACGACTCTCCGGCGGGCCAGATCACGACGGCTTGAGCTTTATAAGTGAAACTGTCCAGACAATCACTCGCTCCGCCCCACGCAGCTGCGGGCGTCAAGCACACCTTGTACAACCCATCCTTGAAGATCGACATGGATCCGTGTGGGTACTCGGTCCCGTCATTGCCTGATATGCCACCCTGCAGGAACTCGGTGCCAAGGTTGCCGAAGATCGGTCCACCCCACGTGTCTGAAGGATCGAACTGGTTGGGAGTGGGCAGGATGAATTGCAGGACAGCGTGAAATGACTTGCAGCTGTCGTGTGCCTGTACAGTTGAACCTGCAACAGGGAGAAAAATGGCCACCAATGCCACGGCGAAAACAGAACTAACTGCGAGAACCCTGTTCAATTTCATTTTTAAATCTCCTTTGAATTGAATTTCGTCGATTTCAATTTCTTTATTCCTGGAGTCCACAAAGGTGCTGTCTCGCCTCATGGATCTCTGCGCAAGACAAGCTTGGGGCTTCACTAGTCGAGTGTTCGGAGTGCGGAATCTTTAACAGCGAAAGGACTGATCTACGATGTCGACTGAATCGCAGACCGTATGCGCCTCGCAGTCCGACCGCTCGGCGTGCATTTTGTCCTTGGCTTCGCGACGCAACCGGAGCGGAACCTCCCAACTCGGCGCTAACGCAGATTGCTGGTGCACGAGAGAGAAGGACGGCGTGCTCTCGTAGGCAAGTACCTCAGATTCGTCGTAGGCGGTCTCCAGCACATCTTCTGCAGGAATCGCAAAAGACACGCTTAGGGCGAAAGTCGCCAGCAGAACGAGAGCCAAGCGGAGTACTGTCATACTCCCAAACCAGGCTCGGGGGAAGGAGCCCTGGTTTCAACTCAGATTTGAGCAGAGTCGGTGTTCCCGCCTGAGAGGGTGTTGCATCCCGTGACAGAGGTGCTCTTCGGGGAGGCAGGTTCGACAAAATTGTCCACAAGTTCGAGTGGATTGTCAGTGAGTGCAATCACTCACATTAACTGAACTGGTCCGTCAATGGGCGGGGCGGAGCATCTCCATGCCGCGATTCGCTCCGGGCGCCCATGTCTATTTCGACGAAACGACCTTGCACTTAATCTTGTGCTTGCGGAATCCCTCTGTGCGTCACCAGGTACACCGCAAAGCTTCCCAGCCAGTGCCCGCCCTCGTAGTGTTCTCCCGTTACGGCCGCCAAGCCTGCGCGCTCGTGCGCTTCGGCTGCTGCGTTGATCGCAGCCAGTCGCTTATCGTTCTTTGGCAATGCCGAAGCGATCCCCTTCAGCATCCACGCACGGCTAAGATTCAGACCGTCCAGGTGCGCCAGCTTCGGATCGCTCGGATCGGGCGACACAACCGGCTGCAGCCAGGCGCCGCCCGACTTGGAAATCTGGGGCAGGAATGTCTTGAGCCATGCGGCAAACTCCTTGCCTGTTAAGACACGCCGCATCAGGTCCGCCTCTCCCAGGCACGGTGACAGGAAATCTTCCCCCGAGGGCTCATAGGCGAGAGGGCAATTCTTGTCGCTGAGATAGAACTGCTTCGCCTTCGACACCAAGAGCTCTACAAATTTCTGATCGCCTGCACTGTGCGCATAATCAAGAATCAATCCCATCCCGAAAGCTGTCTGGTCATGTTCGCCAATCCGTACTGGATTGGACAGCTTGGGCAACCACGCATTCAAGCGCTCCAAAACGACCTGTTCCAGTGGACGCAGGTTCGTAGCCATCTCTTTGGCTTGCGGATCGTCCCACTCGCGTAACTCGGCCGCCAGTTGCAACAACCAAGCCAGCCCATACGGACGCTCAAAGCTGGCCCGTCCTTGCCCACGAAGATAAAGGGCCTCCTGCCCAAGGTTTCCCGCTGTGAGACTCTGCCGAAGCGCTTCTCGATCCGCCGTCACGAACGGCGCATCCGGAAACGTGCGAACCAACCGTACCAGCAGCCAATGCCCGTGTACCGACGAGTGCCAGTCGTAGCACCCGTAAAACGCAGGCGTCAGTTTCCGTGGCGGAGCAACGTCAGCATCGCTGTTCAACGTGTGGCTGATGTGGTTGGGATATTCCTTATGAACGCAGGCGAGAGCCAGATTGGCAAACCTCTCCGCCGATTTCATGTCGAACATCGCCGTGGAAGGTTCCTGAGCGCCCATCCCGCTCACGCAAACCAATAAGAAGAGGATACAAAGAACAAATTTCATGCTTGGCATACTTTAAACGAAAGTGATCAGCCTCCGCTCTTGGGCTTGCTGACGAAAACGTGGTAGCTCGCGGCGTCCCAGGCGTTGTGAATTCCGCAAAACAGCAGCAGCACTGCCACACCCGCGATGCCAAAGAGGGCTTCATGCGTGTAGACGCACAGGGCCAATGACGACGCACTTAGCCCGATGTATGCCGTCAGCGGGAGGAGACCGTAAAACAACCAATCTTCAAGCACAGGCCGGTAGACGTTTTGCCTCCGCATGCGCCAAGTGGTGACTATCGAGTAGATAAGGCCCGTGACTCCCACGACTCCACATAGCACAGCGGCCCCGCCAATCCGCTGCCAGGGAGCGGAAAGCGCGGCCGAGAGGAGCAGCACAGTCCCGAAGTGAATGATGTTCGGAGTGGCGAATGCCTGGCCCGCCTCGCCTTGTTCTGGAGCGCGAGGCATGTCGGCCAAGAGCGCCACCACCACAAACTGCAGCCCGATCAAGGCACCAGCCGACGATCCGACAATAACGTAGAAGTTGTCCCATCCATCGAGCACGGTCATTTCGGCACCAGTGTTTTAGGAATGTTTCGCGAGTGAAGATACCCTGGTTTCGCGAAGCGGGTCACGCCCAGAAGCGGCTGTCCTGACGCAGCCTCGCCATATCCCGCGTTGGCGCGCTGCCGAAAAAACGGCTGTACTCGCGGCTGAATTGCGAAGCGCTCAGATATCCTACATGCCGGCTCGCGGCGCCCGCATCCATCATCGTGGATAGCATCAGCCTTCTCGCCTCCTGCAGTCGTAGCACCTTTTGATACTGCAACGGACTCATGGAGGCCACGGCCTTAAAGTGCTCGTGAAACGACGACACGCTCATATTCACCATCTCGGCCAGCTCTTCTACCCTCATCGGTTGCGAGTAGTTCTCGCGCAGCCAGCTAATCGCTTTCGCTACCCGGTGCACACTGGACTCCGCCAATCCCATCTGCGCCACCCGAACGCCGATGGGGCTGCGAAGCAGGCGGATCAAGATTTCATCCGTGATGAGCGGGCCGAGAAGGTCAGCATCGCCGGGTTGTGCAAGACACTCCAGAAGCCGGATGGAGGCACTCACGATCGCCGGGTCGCAGGGCGAGAGGTAGACCGCATTTCGTTCCTGGGATGGGGGCAGGCCATTGGGGTAGACCTTCAAGACAAGGTCGGCGATCCGGCGAGGATCCAACTCAAGGCGGAGCGAAAGATAAGGATTCGAAGCCGAAGCCTGCGTGACCTGTGAGGCGACAGGGAGAGCCACCGAGAACACTATCATCTGCGAGGCGTCGTATTCGTAGACCTCGTCGCCGACAATGACGGTCTTTGCACCCTGAGCCACAATGCAGAGCGAAGAGACGCGCAGTGCATGTACGCATTCGCGGTTGACCCGCGAGAGCCGGCTGGCCATCAGCCCGGGAATACGGAGTTCGAAGCTACCGTCGTGCGGGGCATGGGCCGCAAGCAGCCGCGCTAGCTTCGATATTTCGGGCGGACTACCTCCGTCCACCCTTGGCTGTGGAAACTGTGCGATTTTTCCATTCGTCTTCATGTTTGGAGCATACCCGTTCGCCGTATCAATCCATTTTTGTCAGGCGCACGGAACCTGCAAAGAAGTTTCGACGTATTCCGCAGAGGGATTCCCCCACACCGAAGGAGACGTCTGTGAACCTGAAACTCGGAATTTGTCTTGTGAGTGCCTTTCTCATTGCCCTGCCCCTCGGCGCATTGTCGCAGACTACCACTCAGCCCTCTACGGTCGATAACCACGCCTCCGATTCGCTATTTCAAACCATCGCGCAACTCGACCGCCAGGTGTTCGATGCCATTGATCGCTGCGACATGAAGACTGAAGCAGCGTTCTGGGCTGACGATGCCGAGTTTTACCACGACAAGAACGGCCTGCTCGCCGGTGGTCCACAAATTGTAGAGGCCATCAAGAACAATCTCTGCGGCAAGGTGAAGCGGGAATTGGTGCCGGGAACGCTCGAAGTGTATCCCTTGGGCGACTACGGCGCGGTTGAGATCGGCGTTCATCGCTTCCTTCATCCCTATGAGCAGGACCATGGCGTCGTCGGTGAAGCCAAGTTCATCCATGTCTGGCAGAACAAGGGTGGCACCTGGAAGATCACGCGAGTCATCAGCATCGACCATCACGGGGTCAAGTAAGCTGCGTGCAGCAGATGGAAAACTGCTCCCATTAAGTCTTCAAGGCCGCTTGCACATAGGCCGGCTTCATCGGCAACCGCCGCATGATCTTTCCTGTTGCATCATGAAGGGCCGCAGCAATCGCCGGTGCTGCCAGCGCATTCGCCGCTTCGGACCCACCTCCGTAAGTGCCCACCTTCGGATTATTGATCAGCACAACTTTGATTTCCGGAACCTCCGCCATCGTAAGTATGGGATAACTGTTCCAGTCATCTTGCGTGATGCCGCTCTCATTGAACAGGACTTCTTCGAAGAGCGCATGGCAAATACCCATATTCGCGCCGCCTTCCACGTTGCGCTTGAGCTGGGTGGGATTCACGACAATGCCGGGATCGACAGCGATCGTATATTTTTCGACAACGATCTTGCCCGTACCGGGAGTGATGGCAATCTGGCAGACGCAGGCCCAGTACGTTCTCGATCGCAGCATCAGCGAAACGCCCCGACCGCGTAGAGGTTTCTCTCCCGTTGAGGCGGCATCGGGACGCGGCGACGGTCGCGTGTCCCATCCAGAGGCTTCGCGCACAGCTTTCAGCACACCGATTGCCCGCTCTTCGCTGGCGTGATCGATGCGGAACTGAATCGCGTCGACGCCGGCCAGCGCCGCAGCTTCGCTGATTGCCAGCTCGCGCGGATAGTTCTGCTGGAACTGTCCCGGCGTGCGCATGCTATGGTCACGCAGCCCAACGGCAATCGGCGAAGCTTTCTGTCCCACCTGGAACGTGCCATGCCCGAGTTCGACGACGGTCGGAACCGGAGCGTACACCCATGGATCTTCGAGATCGTTGACCGTGGAGGTCACCGAGGTCGATTTCACTTCCGGAGCAGGCATCGTGGGTAATCCCGCGAGGATCGCCCCAACTGGCCGGTCATCCTGCATCGCGGGCATATAGTGGTCGATCTGATACGCGGTGATCTTGCCTTTTTCATCAAGGCCAATTTGCACATCGGAGATCGCAGCCGCCGACTGCGTCGACCACTGCATATCATCCGCGCGCATCCACTGAACACGCACCGGCTTTCCGACCGCCTGCGACAACAGCACCGCCTCGTCTTCTGCGCCGGCATTTCCCCCGTTCGACCGGCCATAGTGCCCAGGCCCGGGATAGGAATGCACAATGACGTGATCAATCGTCGTACCAAGCATCAACGCGATCTCACCGCGCAGCGCCTGCGGATTCTGATTGTGCGTATAGATGTGAACCATCCCGTCCGTTTTGACGTCTGCCAGGGCCATGGTCGGGCCGATCGGCGCATGCTTCATATACGACAGTTGATAGGTTGCGGAATGCTTCTTCTGCGCCGACGCCAACACAGAACCCGCATCCCCCTTGTTCGCGTGGCCCTTCGCGACCGGAGCGCTCGTCCAGTCCGACTCCTCTCGCAGATGCTTGTGCAACTTTTCATTGCCCGGCAGGCCCTTCCACTCGGTCCATCTCGTGTTGCCGGCCACTTGCTCTGCCGCCTGAATCGCCTCCCATTCCGTGGGTGCGATTACGCCAACCAGATTCCCCTTCACAACGACCTGTGAATTCGGGAACTTCGTCTTGTCCACTTTGCCAGCCGACACGAGGGTTGAACCCAGCGTCTTGGGATGCACTACCCGCGCGTGCAACATACCCGGCAGACGCACATCGGTCGCCCAGGTTTCCTTCGCCGCAACTTTCGAACTCGTAATTGAGTTCTTGAACGACTTGCCAATGATCGTGTACTCTCTGACCGGCTTCATCGGTGGATTACCTTCAATGCTCAATCCCCCAATGCTGGTGAGTCCTCCTTTCACGGGAATGGTCAGCTTCAACTGCTGGTTCTTTACCAGGTCACCGTACGAAATTTTCTTCCCGCCGCCCAAGACGACGCCATCTTTTACTTTCAGTTTGTCCTTCGGCACGCCCAGCCTTTCGGACGCGAGATCAAGCAAAGCCTGATGAGTGTAGGCTGCTGCCTTGCGAATGTTCGGTGTTCCGCCCCCCAGAAAGTCGAAGGCTCCGCTGCCGTCGGGCGTACGGTCGGTATCGCCAGACACGACGGTCGTAATCGCTGCAAAAGGCACGCTCAATTCTTCGGCGACGATTTGCCGATACGCGGTAAAAGTTGATCCTTGCCCGAAATCGCTTTTTCCAGTGCGAATCAAAACGGTATTGTCCGGATGTATCTCGATCCATGAACTGACGAGCGTGGGATCAAGCGTGTTCTTCGTGGCGGCTGCGCCCTGCGGTGCACCCCTGAGGATCTCGGGGCCACCCAGGCTGAATCCCACGACGAGGGCGCCGCCGGCCTTCACGAATTGACGTCGAGACAGCGTTGGTCCGAACACATTGGCGGGTCTTTCACTCATGGTGGCCATCGCTTACCTCCCTTTCGCCATGATCGTGGCGGCGTGTTGTACGGCTTCAATGATCGCGACGTAGGTTCCGCAGCGGCACAGATTCGGCGACGGTCCGGAGTTGGTGAATGCATCCTTGATCTGCGCTAAAGTCGGGTGGGGAGTACTCTCAAGCAACTCGGTCGCCTTGATCATCATTCCGTTCTGGCAGAATCCGCACTGTGGAGTCTGTTCCTCAATCCACGCCTGCTGCACCGGATGCAGTGTGTTCTTCGCTTCTTCCGCGGAGAGGCCCTTCTGCTTTGCCCAGCGCGCGGGGAGTCCTTCGAGCGTGACGATTTCCTGATTGGCAACGCTCCCGACCGGTGTAATGCACGTGCGCACTTCTTTGCCATCGACCAGCACGGCACACGCTCCGCATTGAGCCAATCCGCAACCGAACTGCGGTCCAATCAACTCGAGATCATTGCGCAAGACGTAGAGCAGTGGCGTATCGTCAGGCGCTTGTACTTCGCGTCGAACCCCATTCACATTGAGTGTGACCATACAGAACCCCTTTCAGGACATCCTTTCGGATACCCGCCTGAGACGACTATCTGATTTTCTTGGTCCCAGTACCACGATTGGAAACAGATTTTGCCTTAGGCGCACATTGTATCCCGCCAATCGCCTGTGCGATTCAAACTCTTCGATGCATACTCATTGCAGCGGAGCGACAACGGCAACGTCGAACTTCGAATAATATTTCTTTACGTCGCCCGCACCATACTTGGCTCGAAATTTCTCGACCACATCAGACACCTGTTTTGTGTCGGTCACGGGTGTAACCTTCAGGTCGGCTTCACTGCCCCGCGCATCGATCCGGATTGACGGATTCTTGAGCACGTTCTGGTACCACTGCGTATCGGATCCGGACACCGGCAGCAGGTAGAGAGTATCTCCCTCCGACACGAACCAAACCGGATTGGAGATGGTACGTCCGGACTTTCTGCCGGTCACGCTGATAGTAAGTTCGCGGTATCGGGAAAGACGATCTTTAAGACTATCGTTTTTCGCTGGCATATTTACCTCCGTCTGCCGCTTAGGATGAAGTCTGCAGGTCTCAAGGTTTCGAAAACAATTCCTTCGCGATGAGGATGGCGCTGATTGCGCTGGGCCACCCCGCATAAAAAGCTAGATGCGTAATGGCCTCAATCAGTTCTTCTTTCTTCACTCCATTCTCTGCCGCGTAGTTCAAGTGAAACCGTAACTGATCGGGGCGATTCAGCGCGACCAAAGCGGCCACGGTAATGAGGCTTCGGTCGCGTTTGGACAATTCCGGGCGTTCCCAGATATCGTCATAGAGCACGCCGTCCGTGAGTTCCACCAGCTTCGGAGCGAAGGTGCCGATCACTTTCTGTGCTGCGTTGGATGACTTACTCATGGTCATAGCGCTCCCACGTGACTCTCCAATGTTCGTTCGAGTCTGACGACCTCACGATAAGCTGAGTGCCAGAAAGTTCATACGTACGCTTCAAATCCTTGCCGACAAGAGTTCGCACCAGCGCACCCTCAACATGAAACGTGAACGTTTGCTCGTCATTGATCTCGTACCTGCCGTAAGACGCCTCGTAGCCGCCTTGCGCGTACTGCACCGGGGCTGATTTGCTCTCGGACGGCGGATTCCGGTACATCACCTGCACCGACAAGTGTCCGTCTCGCGTGTAGACAAGCATTCCGTCGCAGTCGGCTTTGTGAAGTCTGCCATCCGCATCCGGCTCTTCGAGCGAGGCCAGCCGCCACGCTCCGACGAAGCGATCCTGCATGTTCACGCTGCGAGGGGTGCCCTGCCCCAACGCTGACAATGACAGCATGAAGATCAGGGCCAATACACTGAGTTTTTTCACGGTTACCGCCTGTCCTCAACTCGCGTACTTTAGCGATTGATCATGCGCTGTGCGGCTTCGGGATACCGTTCGCCTACCAAATGAATCTGCGATGCCGCTGCTTCAATCTGGCGTAGGTCCTCCGCCGTAAGCGTGACGTTCGCGGCCCCGACATTCTCTTCCAGCCGAGGCACCTTCGTCGTGCCGGGAATAGGAACCATCCAGCGCTTTTGGGCGAGAATCCATGCGATCGCGATCTGACCCGGCGTCGACTTCTTCTGCTGCGCGAACTTGCTGAGGATATCGACGAGCGGCTGATTCGCTTTCCGGTTCTCCGGAGTAAAACGCGGAACGATGTTACGGAAGTCCGTCTTGTCGAATTGCGTGTCGTTATTGATCGCTCCGGTCAGGAATCCTTTGCCCAAGGGGCTGAAGGGAACAAACCCGATGCCAAGCTCTTCGAGCACCGGCAGGATCTGCTCTTCCGGCTCTCTCCAGAAAAGCGAATATTCGCTCTGCAGCGCTGTGACCGGCTGAACCGCATGGGCGCGGCGTATGACCTTCACTCCAGCTTCCGAAAGCCCGAAATGTTTGACCTTGCCTTGCTGAATCAATTCTTTCACCGCGCCGGCCACGTCTTCGATGGGAACCTCCGGATCGACGCGGTGTTGATAGAGAAGATCGATCACATCTGTCTTCAATCGCCTAAGTGAGGATTCGGCGACTTCCCTGATATGCTCTGGGCGGCTGTTCAGACCTGCACTTTTTCCGGCAGCATCGATTTTGAAGCCGAATTTCGTCGCGATCACTACCTGATTGCGGACAGGCGCGAGAGCCTCGCCCACCAGTTCTTCATTTGTGTAGGCGCCATAAACTTCGGCCGTGTCGAAGAACGTAACTCCAAGTTCGACGGCTCTTCGGAGCACGGAAATTCCCTGTTGCTTGTCCACCGCTGGGCCGTAGCCGAAGCTCAGCCCCATGCATCCGAATCCGATCTCGGAAACTTCCAGATTGCTCTTGCCCAACTTGCGCTTCTGCATTGCTTCTCCTTGAAGCTGCGCGCGGAACCGACAAGGCACTCGCTTCTGTGATCAGAATAGACTTCTCGACGCAAGCCTGCTTGCCTGTTTGGCTGGAATTCTTGCCTGATTCTCCGAGGGATACGCAAGGACTACAATCACACCGATGGGAAAGCGTCCGCCGCTAGAAATTCACTGCAAGGAAACTGGGTTCGTCGTCGTGGGTTCTGAACCGCGCCAACCAAAGGCATCAGTAAGATGGAACAGCGTAGAAACGGTTCTGGCGTTTAAGCGCGACCTACTCACCGTGGACCTAATATGTCTTGCATTCGGCGCTGCTGAGGGCGCGATTGAGGTTCATGAGGAGATGCCGGGCTGGGAGCAACTGGTCGAACAACTTCCCTCAAAGCTGCCGGGCGCATCTCCGTTCTCGGAATGGTGGCAACAAGTAGCACAACCGCCATTTGCTACTTGCATCACAACCATCTACAAAGCAAAGCGATGAAAGAGTTGCCGAGCTGGAACTCTACGGCACCTGCGCGCCCTCCGTCCCCACATACACCGCATACAGCGATTGGCTAGCCGCCATGAATAGCCGATTCTTCTTCGCGCCGCCGAAACATAAGTTGGCGCAAGTTTCCGGCAGATGGATTTTCCCGATCAGAACGCCATCGGGGGCGAACACGTGGACTCCGTTGTATTCCGCCGGACCCCATCCGGCTGCCGACCACAGATTTCCGTCGACATCGCAGCGAATGCCGTCGGACGTCCCCGGCGCCATGTTTACGAACATTCGACCATTTTTCAGACGCTTGCCATCTTCCACGTCGAATACGCGAATCGGCCGGGGATCACCAGACTTCTTCGGCTCGCCCGTGTCGACGATGTACAACTTCTTCTCGTCGGGCGAGAAGCAGATCCCATTCGGCTTCACCATGTCGCCGACGACGACAGTCAGTTCGCGAGTGTTCGGATCCAGGCGGTACACGTTTGTCGGAAGTTCGAATGCCGCCTTGTGCCCCTCATAGTTCGACATGATGCCGTAACCGGGATCGGTGAACCAAATCGCTCCATCGGAGTGCACCGCGAGATCATTCGGCGCGTTGAATGGCTTGCTGTGGTAGTGATCGGCCAACACCGTGATCGTGCCGTCGGGTTCGGTGCGCGTGACCCGGCGCGAATCGTGCTCGCAAGTGACGAGTCTTCCCTGCCGGTCGCGCGTGTTGCCGTTGCAATAATTCGACGGACTGCGGAAGACGCTGACCTCGCCTGTCTCTTCCGTCCAGCGCAGGATGCGGTTGTTGGGAATGTCGCTGAACAGAAGATAGCGTCCGTCGCCAAACCAGACGGGCCCTTCCGCCCAGCGCGTGCCCGTGTACAGACGCTCGACCGCGGCAGTGATGATCTTGTACTTGGCAAAACGCGGATCGACGACCTCGACCGCCGGATCGGGATAGGCGACCAGTGCCTGCTGCTCTACGCTTGCGCGCGCTAATGGATCGAATGCCAACGCGGACATCGCGCCAGCCGTCATATTCATGAATGTGCGTCTGTGCATGGTAGGGCGCCATGTTAGGCGGGTGAGCGGAGCAAGTCAATGTGATGTGGGGTATATGTGTATGTGATGTCGAAATGTACACACCTGCAAGCCCGGTGAATTTCAGGTCAGATCAGATCTTGATCAGCGTCAGATCAGGTCAACTTGGATTGGAGTTTCCCTCATCGTGCTTGGCCATTGAGTAGCGGGGCGTAAGACACTGAACGGAGATGAAGGGTTTGAAAGATGCGCGCAAACGCCTGCTCACAACCATCGACTTCGGGTTTTGTTCGTCAACTGAGGGGCTTATCGGAACTCGCGGTGCGCGCGGCTGAGAAGGGAACGGTTACTGAAGACCTGCGCGTATCCAAGAGCGAAGCATAGCAAGATCAGGACGAGATCGAACGAAGTTCCACCTTTCCTATCTTTGATGTTCCACCACTCGGGCAGGTGTGGACGGGTTGCCAGTGCCGCAGTCTGCAAGGCGAAAAGCACAACGAGAAAGCCGAGGTGACGCCGGAGCAGGCGAGGAAACTGGGGCTGTACGGCAGGACAGGTGAACATGTAGGGCGGGATGTCTTCTCCGCCTCTGCTTCCGGTATGGGCTAACGTGAAGAACACCGCGAAGATCGTGTAGACAATCGCCGATGCTGCTTGGAATCCATAGGGCCTCTTCATCAGGAGGAAAAATAGCGGCAAGCTACCAACTGTCATGCAGAGGAACAGCGCCGCCATCAAGACGAAGCGTGCAGATGAAAAGGACGTGTCCCGGCAGGGATCGGAGTATGGCCACGATTGTGCAGCGCGGTTTGGTTGGGGCTGGAATGAAACGATGCGGCTGATCGGAATAACGTCACCATCCCGACCGCCTTCCCCATGGAGGCGTTTCGGGGAGATGACGTCGACAACAAGTTCGTCGCGTTCGTCGTCGAAGCTAACAACCTGTGCGGTCATGCAATCGCCGTCATCCAGCGTTAGGACACCAATCGTGCCCGCGGAAGCGTTATCCAGCCATTGTGGAATTCTGAATCCGGCATTTTCGGCAACCAGCATAGCATGCAGGAAATGCCTCCAAGGCGGTGGGCATGCACTTCTGCCGGATAATGGGAAATCAGGAAGCGGACCGTCACGCTCCTCGATTGTTGATAAATCTCCGATTTCACTCAAAACACACTTTGCCGCTCCAAGCGTCGAATCGCCTGATTTGCGACCGTCCGCAAGCGGTGCGACTGCGATCACAGAATTGGGGCGACCTTTGGGAGCAGAATTCTCGTGTGTCGCGGCTCAGCGTCGAGAAGCTTGGTCTTATCGTTGCATTCTTAATCGTGGGGATTCTTGTTTTCGATCGTGCCTCTCAGGCGCATTGGCAGAAGTTGGTGTCTGTGCAAGGGGCATTCAGTGTTCTCATGCCGGAAAAGCCAGCCCCCCCCGGAGGCGCTGTCGTTTCAGGTGAAAGGGGTAATCATCGAGGGCAAGTCATTTTCCGCGTCGAGCCGGACCGGTGCTTATTTTTCTGTCGTCTACGCGATTGCCTCCGTACTCCCGACGGGACCACAAGTGGAATCCTTTTTCGATGCAGAACGGCGGATGCTTACGCAGGGCGATGAAACTCGCATGATCTCTGCGGAGAAAATGGTCGTAAATGGCTTTCCCGTCCGACAATATAAGGCGGTAACAGAGGGTGGCTCTGAGGCGGATGTAAGGGTCTATGTCGTCGAGCGCCGGTTATATGTCTTACTGGTTGTTCACGACAGGAAACGCGAAGAACCGGACGTGAAAAAGTTCTTCGACTCTTTCGCCTTCGAGCAGAAGGTGCCGACTCTGAATTGAGCCTCGGTAGTTGGTGTAACAGTCTTCATTTCACTCATCACCCCTCCTCGTTCTGAGCGCGATGCAGTTCGATCAAGTCGAGGCACAATCTCCAACCATGGGGCATAGCGTAGTTCTTTTTCAATCCTGAAAACATGTGGAGACGAATCTTCGCCGCGCCCTTGGTCGTGGCGTGTCGGGGCACGAACTCAAGACACTCAGATGGCACGGCCGAGGCCGTGCCCTTCCGACTTCCGGCCGACTTACGGGATTGTCACCTTCGAACTCAGCGGCAAATCGCGCGACGAACCGCCAACCAGCACTTCCCTCGCACCGGCGGGCTTGATCCACTTGTTCTCAGCCGAAGACCATGATTCCAACCGGCTGCGCGAAACGTGCAGGGTCACTTCCCGCATCTGCCCGGCATCGAGATGAACGCGATCAAAGGCCGCCAGCGCATGCACCGCGAAATCCACGCTTTCCGGACGCTGGTCCGGTGCGGCCAGATACACCTGCGGCACTTCATCGCCCGCGACGCTGCCGGTGTTCTTGAGTTGAAAGTTCACGTCGAGTCCGCCATCTGCGGCATTCACGACCTTCAATCCCGAGTACCCGAACTTTGTGTACGACAGCCCGAACCCGAAGGGAAACTCGGGGGCAATCTTCTGCTTATCGAACCAGCGATAGCCCACGTGGACGCCCTCGCTGAAGTTGGTTACGCCGTTCACTCCCTTCGCCGAACGCTCGGGATATCCAGGATTCGTCGCCGCATAATCCTCAAGCTTCTTCGCCCACGTGAACGGCAGACGCCCCGCCGGATTCACTTGGCCGAGCAGAATGTTCGCGGTGGCCCAGCCTCCCTCATCGCCGGGCCACCACATCTGCAATACAGCCTTCACGCGATTGAGCCACGGCAGCGCGATCGGCTGACTCACATTGAGCACGACAATCGTGTTGGGATTCACCGCGGCCACTTCCGAGATCAGTTTGTCCTGCTCTCCCGGCAGACCGAAATCCGGATTGCCGCGACTCCACGCGAACACGACGGCAGTCTTGGCAGCTTTCGCCGCCGCGATTGCTGCATCGTGATCCGCCTTGCGCTGCTCCGGCGACATCCATGCCAGACGGATTTGCTCCGGCTCGTTCGACGTATCGCCCTCCACGGTTACAACCACGCTGTGAGTACCTGCGGTCAGATCGACTGCCGCGCGCAGGTTGTCGAGACCATCGGTCGTCGGCAACAATCCATCTTTGCCGCCAAGCACAGTGTCGCCGTGAACGCCGCCGCGCATCCCGTTCGCGCCAGCCACGCGCTTGCCATCGATGCTCACGCTTCCCGCTGCACTGAGCAGTTGCAGATAGATCCAGTATGATCCGGCCGACGGTATCGTGAGCGTGCCGGTCCACCTCGCCTCAGCGTTCGCGGGCAGCGGACTGCCGCTCTTCTTGGTGAAATCGATCACCGCATCCACCTGCGTGGTCCCCGACTTGTCGGTGCGCAGCAGGCCCGGCTTGCTATCGTGTGTCAACGCGCTGGCCGGGATCGCCGCTCCGGTCATATCGTTCGCGACTGCCAGACTGATTTTCGCGTCCGGCGCGAACTTCTTCATCGCGTCGTACGGCCCCACCTGGCGCCACGGGAATCCGATCGACCGTTCGCCCGCCGTTCCGATCGCCACGACCTGCCGCGCTCCCGGCCCAATCATTGCTAACGACGCCAGGTCCGCCGACTTCAGCGGCAGAATGCCTCCATCATTTTTCAGCAGCACCGCGGCATCTTCCGCGGTTTTCTGAATCACGCGGGCATTTTCCTCCTCCGCATGCGGATGGATCTGGTGATCCGGCGGATGATCGAGATATCCAAACTTGTCCATCTCGCTCAGAACGTGTCCAGCCGCCCGCGTGATCGTTTCTTCCTTCAGTTCTCCCGACTGCAGCAGATTCCAGAAGTTCACGCGCGGATCCTTGCCGAATATCGCTCCGAAATCGGGCGGCGTTGGCTTCGGCTCCTCCGGCATCGAGCTGAAAAATCCTTCGAACAGCGACATATCCGGCTTTGAGTTCGGCGGAGGCTGTGGCTTCACTGTGGTGAAGTACGAAAAGAAGAATCCATACATCGGACTATCTTTCGGCCCCGGCCCGGGCATCTCCATGTCGAGCCCGGCGTTGATGAACGACGGCGCATGTGTCGCGCCCCAATCGCTGGTCACAAATCCTTTGAAGCCCAACTCGTTGCGCAAAATATCGACGAGGATCTCCCGGTTGCCGCACGCGTACGTGCCATTGAGCTTGTTGTACGAGCACATGATCGACGACACGCCGGCGTTCACGGCGTCGACAAACGGAGCGACATAAATTTCTCGCAGCGCCTGCGGATCGATCACGATATTGCTGCCATTGCTGTCATAGCCCACGTAGTGCTTGGCCTGCGCCATTACCTTCTGCGCCTGAATGCCTCGGATTAGTGCCGCGCCCATCGCGCCGGTCAGCGCGGGATCTTCTCCGTACGTGTTGTAGCCGCGCTCGAACGTGATGTCGCGATCGATGTTGATGAACGGCTGCAGCACCACGTCGATGCCCAGCGACTTTGCCTCGCGCCCGATGACGACGCCATTGTCCTCAGCGTCTTTCACGCTGAATGTGGCCGCGAGTCCCATCGTTGCGGTCTCGGCCTGGGACGGATTGCGCGTGAGGACGCCGGGAGGCCCGTCTGACATGCGAATCGGCGGAATGCCCAGCCGCGGCACGCCGGGCAAATATCCCGCCTGCCCTTGATTGGTCGCAGGGGGCTCCGAGTCTCCCCGGATGAGCGCCATCTTTTCTTCGAGCGTCATCTGGCTGAGAAGCTTGTCGACGCGAGGATTGCCGGTGACGACAGGGACTGAATTCTGTGACGAGGCGGTTAAAACCAGTCCGCAACAAAATGCGAGAATGATTCCGATGCGAAACAGAAGAGAAGAAAGACGGGCGTAACTCCCTCTCTGGTGAGTCATCAGGGGCTCCCTGTAGTTCACTACTTGTGAGCGCAGCAGGACATATTAGTCCTGCTGGGCAAAGAGCACCAGTTCGCCGGGAGTTTCCTGTGTACCCGATCACTGCAGTTGCGCTTTGGAATCTGTTGCGATTAGATTCGGTAGCACTTATGCAAAAACCCCTACCAGGATGCCTCTTCTTTCTCGCAATTCTCGTCTTGTTGGCCATGGCAGCCATTGCACAGGACCTACCGGTGGACACAACGAACAACAGTCGCGATACAGCGTCGTCAAAGATCTCGAAGGATATTCTCGCGTCACACGGTTTCAGATTCGACGATAAGAAGCAGCCCATGTGTCGAATCAATGGTCCTGAGGGCCCCTGCGATGTTGAAGCGTTCGTGGCTGGCGAAACGGATAAAGACAAGAACGGACATACCTGCGCGAAGTTAGACAGATCAACCTACCTTGGCCATTGCTCGGGAGGAAAGTTGGATGGGTTTTCCATAGTCATTGCTGATGGAAGTGCGAAAGGCACTAAAGAGGCGTTCGTCTCATATTTCCTGGAGGGACACATCGCTTATCCCACACTAACTTCGTTCCTTGCTGCCGATATGAACTTCGGGGTAGACGATCTGAATTGCAAAATTGGCAAACTGGAAGCCCCAAGATGTGGATATGGATGTGTATATTTTGGAAAATGGGATCACTCGGCTGAGCGCTGCGGACGCTTTTCTCAAATCTATGGAGCCGACATTTTCACAGATTCCAACGCCCAAAAGCTGAGAGACGGCACATTCGACTTAAGCCATTATCGTGCCAAGTTTTTTGATTTTCTCCAGAGGCAGTAGATGTCGAAGGACGTCTCTTCAAGCAGATGTTACCAAGAAACATTGACATCAGATACACGCATAACACCTAGCTCGCGAAACACAGCCGACACACTTCTCGCCTACTGCTTCCCTAGCAGCCGCATGTACTCACTCAGCGTCACAAACCGATACCCGCGCGCCTTCAGGTCTGAAATCAACTCCGGCATCACAGCTGTTGTTGACGTGAGCTCGTGAAACGCCAGGATGTGCGTGAACACTCCGTGTTTCTCGCGCTGTTCAATCTGCTTGAGCACTCCTTCAGCGAGCGACGGCTTGGGACATCCCGGATGACTCCGCCCCGCGCACAGATAGTCAAGCGAATTAATGTCACGCAGGGCGATCGGGTTCTCGGATGAGATCGTCAGCAGTTGATAGCCCTGGTGCTCCAGGTCGTGGCGCGCATCCTCCGTAATGATCCAGTCCGGCGGACGAATATAGCGTGGCTTTTCGCCTGTCACGGCTTTAATTGCTTCCGCCCCGCGATTCACGTCGCTCACCACCCACTGCTGTCCGCGCTTGCGCTCGGCTGTGCGCAGTTCGATGTGGCTGTAGGTGTGGTCTTCCAGCTCAAAGCCGCTCTTCACCAACTGGTGCGCCGCGTCCAGACATGTCATGCCGATGTTCTCTTCGGCGCGGGGCTCACCCCAGGTCTTGGGAGTAAGGCGCCATCCCACAACGAAGAACGTCGCCTTCACGCCATTGCTGTCGAGCACGTGGATCAATCCCGGCCCCGGATGCTCTCCCTTTGATCCAAACAGCACATAAGGGCGCGGCCCGTCGTCAAACGTGAGGGCGATCAGCTTGTCGGTGGAGACCTTCTCGGATGAAACCTTGTCGGCGGACAGCTTATCGGACGAAAAGCCGATCCCGGCCAACATAAGCACAAGCGGGAGAGGAGCGACGATTCTGCGGAAAGACATCGAATCCCCAAGGGCGATTTTCAATACCGCCTCTTCAATTATTGGAGTCCAAGTCCTTTCGCAGCTAATTACCTTTGGAGTAGTCCGACCGGGACCTCAGTGTTTGAAGATTTTGTTGGAGTGCCCGCATCAGACAGCAAGCAATGTCGTAGACTTTCTCTATGCCGGTCACGGTCGAAACTCACAACACAGGGGATGCCGCCCTGCAACGCGACCTCGTCGCCATGATCGAGCATGTCCTCTCCGACAGGCCCGGCGATTGGCGCGTCGAAATCCTGGGCTCGCAAGGCACCGACCGCTGGGAAATGAAGATCACCGGCCCCAACGCCTTCGAGCGCTCCTATACCCTGGAAGGCAACTTGGGCCAGCACGAACCGTCCACCGTCTCGGCCATCATCGCAAGAATGCTTCCGGCAAAGAACTAGGAGGGCGCGGAGGAAAAAGGGTTATCAACCAGTCAACCTCCCAATAGGACCTGAATGCATCCGAATCTCCCGCCTGCCTCTCCATCACGCCCCCTTGTGATTCAAATCACAGCCTTTTTCCACCTCCAAAAGTACCCTACAGATGCTGGCTGGGGTTCTTTCATAGCAAGACGCCGAAGGGGGTTCTCATGGCAGTCGTGGCAGGAACTACTCCAAGAATGGGCCATATGGCTCATGATTTCTCCAAAAATCCACTGTTGTGCTACTGGGAGATGACCCAGGCTTGCGGCCTTGCCTGCAAGCACTGCCGGGCCGAGGCGATGCCCACGGCGAATCCTCTCGAACTGTCCACCGAACAGAGCAAGCGCTTCCTGAATCAACTGGTCGAGTTCGGCAATCCCCTCCCCCATCTCATTCTGACGGGCGGCGATCCGCTCAGCCGCCGCGACATCTACGAACTCATCGACTATGCCAACGGACTTGGCCTGGAAGTCTCCATCACGCCGAGCGCCACCCCTGAACTCACCAACGACGCCATCTCCAAACTGAAAGCGCACGGCATCCAGAGCCTCGGCCTGAGTCTCGACGGATCCTGCGCCGCCAAGCACGACGCCATCCGCGCCGTACCGGGAACATTCGACCGCACCATCGAAGCCGCCCGCCATTGCGGACGCCTCGGCCTCCCCATCCAGGTCAACACGCTCGTTGCCGAAGAAACCGCCGACGATCTTCCTGCGATCTATGAACTGCTCAGCCGCGAATTCCCCGTCATGCGCTGGAGCCTGTTCATGCTGATCTCTGTCGGACGGGGCAAGGCCCTGAATGAAGTCTCGCCCGAAGAAGGCGAGCGCATCATGCGCTGGGTGTTCGATCTATCGCAGCATTCACCGTTCCAGGTGAAAACCACCGAAGCGCCGTCGTACCGCCGTATCGCCATCGAGACCATGCGTACATCAGGGATGCACGCTCCGCAGATGAAGTCCAGTTCCGTCTATCACGGATTCCAGATTCGCGATGGGCACGGCATCGTTTTTGTCTCGAACCTCGGTGAGATCTATCCCTCGGGATTCCTGCCGTTGCGCTGCGGCAATGTCCGCGTCGATTCGCTGGTTGAGGTCTACCGCAACTCTGAGATCTTCCGCGGACTGCACAATCCCGACCAGTTCCACGGCAAGTGCGGCGCCTGCGAGTACAGCCACATCTGTGGTGGCTCGCGCGCCCGCGCCTTCGCCTACACCGGCGATGCGCTGGGCACCGACCCATTCTGCCCCTACGAACCAGGCTCGGCTTCGCACGGCATAGCGTAAGGGTGGGCGGCGCAGATGGACTCGCAGCTCGTCGAATCCGTTGAGGCGTGCAAGCTTCCCCCCTCATCGATGACAGACTCGGGCAAGCTGGCCCACCTACGTAAGAAGCTCGTGCGTCGGTCCGCTCCGGATCGATCGCAAAACCTCCGCCGATCGTTCCAGTTTGCGTTCCTATTGCTCAACGTCTGGATCGGCAGTCTGTTCTATCTCTGGGTTCGAAGCTTCGAAGACGGAGCCGCCGCAGCCGGCGCTTTGCGTCCCGCGGGAGTCGAAGGCTGGCTTCCCATCGCGGGCTTGATGAACTTCAAATATTGGCTGACCACGGGCCGCGTCCCGGCAGCACATCCTGCGGCAATGTTCCTGTTCATTACCTTCATCGCCATTGCGTTTCTGCTCCGCAAGGCGTTCTGCAGCTGGCTCTGCCCGGTAGGAACTCTTTCCGAATATCTATGGCGCGCTGGACGCCAGATCTTCCGACGCAACTTTCAACTTCCCCGCTGGCTCGATATTCCGCTGCGCGGCCTGAAGTATCTGCTGCTCGGCTTCTTCGTCTGGGCTGTTGCGAATACATCGGCCGACGCGGTGGAACAGTTCATGCACGCTCCCTACGGCGCGATCGCCGATGTCCGCATGCTCAATTTCTTCCGCTATCTGGACCAGACCGCTGTGATCGTGCTCGCGGTGTTGGTCATCGCATCGGTATTCGTGCAGAACTTCTGGTGCCGCTGCCTATGCCCGTATGGAGCCATGCTCGGGATCGTTTCTTTCTTCAGTCCGGTGCGTATCCGGCGTTCTGAAAGCACCTGCATCGATTGCGCCAAGTGCGCGAAGGCCTGTCCATCTCTGCTGCCGGTCGACAAACTAATCTCGATCAAGTCGGCAGAATGTACCGGATGTCTTGAGTGCGTGGCAGTCTGCCCGGCCGAAGGCGCCCTCGATCTCGCCCTGCCGCAATGGACACACGCTCCGAAGCAAGGCCGCATTCCAGCATGGGCGATGGCTGCTGCCATCGCGCTCCTGTTCGTGGGAATTGTCGGTTTTGCGAAAACTGCCGGCTATTGGAACGGAGACGTGCCGGACTACGTCTACCGGCAGCTAGTTCCGCGGGCGAACGAAATTTTGCATCCGGGAGAATAAAGCATCCGTGCGGTAGCCGGGACGCTACTCCTCCAGCACAGCCCACTTTTCCCTAATCTGCTACCCCCAAGCTGCTTATTGCATCTCCTCGGGGGCTTGCTCACGCTGTCGACACAAATCTCCCGCACCATTCTGGCGCGATGCCAGGGATTGAAGGTGACCGGGGGGTTAATTTGCCTTCGCAATAAGAACAATTCGATGAAAGGATCGCCAACAAGGACGTTACGAATAGAGCTTGATCGGCTGTACGACGCGGCTGATCGTCCCGCTTGGGCTCGGGTGATCTGGCTTCAGCCCGCATCGCATCGAGGCAAACAGTCCCAGCAACTGTCCGAGCATCACGTCGAGAACCGGACGGTAGGAGTCCGGAAAATCCAGTCTGCACCCGAGCGGAAGACGGTAGTCGGCGAGTTCCGTTACGTCACTGCCATCCCCGGCCGTCACAACCAATTTCACTCTGCCCAACCGCTTGCGATCGATCTCGCGCAGCAGGTCAAGTTCGTATCCGCGCCGCCGCGATTCGCTCGACAGTAACGCAACAAACAGCGTCTGCCCATCCACGCTTGACATGGGCCCATGCCGCAGCCCCAGCGGCGTCTCTGCCAGCGTAGTCATGTTGCCCGCGGTCAACTCAACGACCTTCAGCGCGCACTCGTCCGCTACGCCGCGCAGCGCTCCGGATGCGACAAAGCACGCGCGCTTGCAGCCCAGCGTAGTAACTTCTGCGGCAATCTCAGCCGCCAACGGAAGAAACTTCCGTCCGCTTTCCGCTAAGCTGGCCACGATGCCGCCGAACTCTCCCAGGTCATCCAGATGCGACACGCACTGCCCGGCGACGAGCATGTTGCTGAACGAACTCGTCATTGCCAACCCACGATCATTCACCGCCTCATCCAGCACCAGGGCAAACGCCCGCTCCGGGTACTTCGCACAGAGCTGCGCCATCGCTCCCTGCGCATTGCAGGTGACCACCAGATGATGAATGTCCCGGTTCCGTTCGAGCGCACGTTCCAGGATCGCCACACTTTCCGGACTGTCTCCCGAGCGTGAAAACGAAATCCACAAATACTGCCTTCCGGGAGCGTGGTACTCGTCGAAATCCGTAAGCAGGGTTGTACTCGGCACCGCCCATGCCTCACAATTCCAGCGACGGCGAAGCAAAGGAACCAAAGCGCGGCCGGCGTAGTCTGACGTTCCCGCCCCCGCCAAATACACCGTCGGTGATGCCGTGCTGCCGCGGCCGATTCCCGCCCTTTGCAAGGCATCCATCAACTCGCCGCGCCGTGAGGAGCAGATCGCATACGTCGTGCGCCACGTTTCCGGCTGCTGCCAGATCTCTCGCGGCGTGTGCTCCAGGCCGCGTTCCGCACGCTCCTGCTCGGGCAACTCCAGTAGCATTTGCAATGGATTTCCCATTGCCGGCTCCCCCTTTAGAAACACAGTAGTCTATTACAATTCGAAGGCGGTTGAAAAGGTTTCGAAAGGAAAAGAAATTTCGTTTCGCAAGAAAACGTTAGCTACTGGAATTCCCTTCGCTGCTTCTGGAATCAACCGAACAAACCACGGTTCCGGCCTCAGCAACTAAGCTGACCGATGAGTGTTTTTAACACGTGAGGAGATAAGAATGAGCTTTGGATCGCATCCCCTGAGATCGCTCTTTCTGGCTGGAGCACTGGCCTCGTCCGTGGCCGGACTTGCCTGCGAACATCATTACTACCGTGCCTACGATCCCTACTACACCGACTATCACGATTGGAACCACGATGAAGTCGTCTATTACCAGCGGTGGACGGTTGAAACGCACCGCGACCCGCATCGCGATTTCCGCAAACTCCCTCCTGAAGAGCAAAAGGAGTATTGGACCTGGCGGCACAACCACAACGATCATGATCACGACAACGATCACGATCGTGACCACGACCACCATCACTAATCCAGACCCAAATCCAGGCTCTCAGGCACCGACTGCCGCGAGAGCCTGGCTGGTAGTCATGAGTCTGGCTCCCAGCCTCTGGAATTCCGCCAGCGCCTTCTTCCCCTCTTCATCTTTCAGAGTCTCGATCGCATCTCGCACCACCGCTACGCGCCGTCCGCGTTCAATCAATCCTTTCACCGCGAAAGCCACGCAATACTCGGTGACAACGCCAAATACGACAACCTCCGCTTTTCTTCCCAGCTTCCCCACGAGCTCATCGGCGTGCTTGCTCTCGAATACGTTGAGCGTCTGCTTTTCAAGCAGAACTTGCTGATAACCAAACAAATCATCCGGCAAGTTTGCATCCACATCGTTAGGAACACGCGCAACCTTGTCCGTGATCGCCTCAGGCACAAGTTCGGAACCCGTCGTCCCCTTTACGCAATGGGGCGGAAAGATCTTGAACTCAGGATCATTCGGAGCGTGGAAATCGCCATGCGAGACGAGGAACACCTTCCCCTGTCGCGCCGCATCCGTCAAGCGGCGGATATTGGGGAGCAGCTTCTCTGCTCCGGGCACATAAAGCTTGCCTCCGGGCAGCACGAAATCCCGTTGCACATCCACTTCCCAGAAAATATAGTCGCGCGAAACCATGAATTCCTCGATAGTTGAATCTAACATCGCACCCAAAGCGCCGTCTTGGCTGGATCCCCCGCAGCCGTCCCGGCATCACACATCTCTTCCGATCGCCCCGGCATCCAACCCACTAAGGCACAAACTGGGGATTGACTTCTCCCCTAAACTCTGGCAAAACAGACAAACTTATGTCGCGTTGGAACGTTCGAGCATCGACATTATTGATCCTCGGCTGCATCGTTTCCGTGATGCTGCTCATCGTCGTGTTGCCCGACGTGGACCTTCCCGACACCGCATTCCACCAGGGCACGGCTCCCATCGTGGTTCATACGCGGGCGACTATGGCACCACTTGCCATCGCACTGGCGGCGCTATTTCTCTTCCTTGGGGCAGATGAAATATCGCGACCCGCCCAGGAGCCCGTTGGATTCTCGGTCACCCGCGAACCAAATTTCCGACCCATCTTGCTTTGCTCCATACGGCGCTAGTCTGGAATCTGCATCGCGCCGGCTCTCCGCTTCATCTTGCGAAATCCCGGCCGGCGCAGCAGAAGCCAGAGTAGCCGCAAATACCGTTTCTTCTTCACCCTGTGCACGAAAAATGAGATGGAAAGGAATAAAGAACTGAGGAGCGCGCAATGAATTTTGACCGCACTGAAGCGTCCGCCTATGGACAACTTCTTCAGGAAGCCGCCGCCAGAACCGGCTTCAGCACTTTTGAGATGCAGGAGTTGCTCGATAGTGAACTTCACATCGACCACCTGCTCAACTACATTACGGCAGTCGTTTCCGATCGTATGAATTGACGTCGCAATACGCGGGGTCCGACCACCCACCTCCCCGCCCCCTGCTGCCCTCCCTCAGAATTCGGAAATTTCCGTCCCCTGTGTTCTAATCTCGCTTTCGTTCAACCTGAAACGATTCGGGAAAATCTCATGTTTCTTTTTTGTTCCAGACTTCGTTCCATCACGCTCGCCATTCCGATTCTGGTGGCAACCGCGCTCGCCCAAACCCCCAGCAGTCCTCCCGCCGATCTCGATGCTTACGTCGCCAACTCCATGAGGACTTTTGACGTCCCGGGCATGGCAGTCGCGATCGTGAAAGATGGCAAAGTCGTCGTCGCCAAGGGATACGGCGTGCGTAAGCTCGGCGAATCGACCCCGGTTGACGAATTCACCATGTTCGCCATCGGTTCCAATACGAAGGCCTTCACGACGGCTGCTTTGGCAACGCTGATCGATCAAGGCAAGTTGGCATGGGACGATCCCGTCTACCAGCGTCTCCCCGGGTTTGTCATGTATGACCCGTACGTCTCGCACGAGATGACCATTCGCGATCTGCTCACGCATCGCAGCGGCATGGGACTGGGAGAAGGCGATCTGCTCTTTTGGCCGCATACCACCTACACGCGCGACGAGATCATCCACAAGCTGCGCTACATGAAGCCGGCGTCCAGTTTCCGCAGCCGCTACGCCTACGACAATCTGCTCTACATGACGGCCGGACAGATTGTCCCTGCCACAACTGGCACTTCATGGGATGACTACATCCGGCAGAACGTCTTTGCACCGCTCGGAATGGGTCACTCCGCGGTGAGCAACAAATCTTTCAAGGCGGGCGACGACTATGCTTCCCCCCACTCCCGCGTCGATGGCAAGCTGCAGCCGATTCCCCTTGAAGATCTCGACAATGTCGGCCCCGCCGGATCGATTAACTCTTGTGCCGCCGATATGGCGAAGTGGGTGCAACTTCAGCTAAACCATGGCAAGTTCGCGGACCATGATGGCCGGTTATTCAGCGAGCAGCGATCGAGAGAAATGTGGGCGGCGCAGACCATTCTTCCTATCGGCGATCCCCCGCCCACTCTCGCCGGACTCAAAGCCAACTTCGCCGCCTACGGACTCGGTTGGGGACTCCGCGACTATCACGGGCGCAAAATGGTCGGCCACACCGGCGGCGTCGCCGGATTTGTTTCCCGCGTCATGCTCGTCCCCCAGGAAAGTCTTGGCGTTGTGATTCTCACCAACGCCGAACAGACGAGTGCTTTTGACGCCATTCTCTATCTCATCCTCGATCACTACTTTCAGCTTGCGCCCTCGGACTGGATCGCCAATTTCAAGAAGGTCGACGACGATGAAGCCAAAGATGCGTCGGAGACAATGAAGAAGGCGGAAGGATCTCGTGCTGCCGATTCCAAACCCTCCCTTCCCCTGGAGAAATATGCGGGAGTTTACAACGACGCCTGGTATGGTCCAATCACGATTCGCCTGGAGAAAGGTGGCTTAGTCGTGAGTTTCGATTACACGCCCGGCATGGTCGGAGACCTGCAGCACTGGCAGTACGACACCTTCAAAGCTCACTGGCGCACTCGCACGATCGAAGACGCGTTCATCACCTTCGCATTGAATGCCGGCGGTACCATCGACAGCGCAAAAATGGCTGCCGTTTCGCCTCTGGCGGATTTCAGCTTCGATTACCAGGATTTGTTGCTGAAGCCTGCTGTCAGTCCCGGAAAGAAATAGTCTGTCGAATCGAGTGGGCGAGCAACACTGACTACCTCAGGAAAACGTGCAGGGCGTCGTCCACCTTTATGGTCGACCTCCGCCGAGTCCCCTTGTCGACGTTATAGCCGACAAGCACACGATTCTCGACGATTAACATTTCCTTTTCGCTGATCCATCCCACGAGTACCGCATGCGGAACCAAGGCGATCCGGCGTGGAGTATCTTCCATGCTTTTGACTTCCACGGCGGGCAGATCCCCCAGTGCCTTGCGAATTCTCTGGGACTCTTCTGGATTCGCCTGTCCCTCTTGCGACAGCTGAATCGGCTTGTTGCTCTGTGCGGTCGCCGTGATCGTCATGGCGACATACCCCAAACCGGGCGAGAGCCTCGCGTTCGCGGTGGAGAAACTCACGTCGTAATCCGGATTCCTATAGGTCGCCTGCTCATCAAACAGAGTCCGCGACTTGCCCTCGGCTATGGCCAGGGTTTGATCGTTGCTCTGATTTGACCAGCCACAACAGCCGGTGTCTGGAACCGCTTCAACAATCCACTCGCCGTTCTCATCTGCATCCAACACACGCTGCGTGGGAACAGCAAGTGCAGTTTCTACCCACTTGTCGCCTTCCAGCCGGTACCGGGTGGTTGATTTGTAAATCGGGGCCGTGTTCGCCGCCACGTATTGCGTCACCAGGAAGAACTTCTCCACCCCGCGATCCGGGACCCAAACGATTCCTGAAGAACACGTCTCTTCGCAGCTGCCCGATGTACAGCGGCATTCCGGGACTTTCACTGACGCGACCTCTTCCCGCCCACCGCCGCTTAAGTCGGTTTGCCAGGCTTGAAAGCTGATGGTCGTCGAGAGATCCACTTCTTCGCGTTCCAGCCGGCGCGCGCGGTTCGTAAACCAGAACAGGTGCTCCCCGTTTGCGGACAGCGCAATGACAGGCGCCGACTCGGTGATCGCGAGGTTCGATCCCCGTTCTTCCGACTTGCGCTCCACTCCTTGATCCAGAGACGACGCTTCGTGCCCGTTCCAGAACCAGACCTTGTGTGTTTTCGCGGCTTCTTCCTCTGACACCGGCGGCGACACAGGAGATGCAAACAGCATCTGCCCGGCACGATTCACGTCGAGGTTCGCGGGCGAGTTGAGCGCCTCGGACGGCACTTTGACCGTTCCTTTACCCGCAAACGTCGCCGCATCGTATTCCGCCATTTCTCCCGGCGCCCGCAGAACCCAGAGGCGCTTTCCCTGCCCCATTGCCGGAACAGAAAGGAAAACAAGAGCAATGATCAATCGCCACATTCTTTGCATGGAAGACGCAATGCCGTACTACTTTCTTTCTACCACCGGCAACTCGACGAAGCTCGCCTGCTCGGGCGCATGAAACACGCGTTGCACCGCTTTCCGGTAATCGCCCGGCTTGGCCCAGAAGATATTCGGCACGAACGTCTGCGGATTGCGGTCGTACAACGGGAACCAGCTCGACTGCACCTGCACCATGATTCTATGCCCCGGCAGGAACACATGGTTTGCCGTGGGAAGCGTCCACTTGTAGGGCAGAGGTTTGTCCGAAGCAATGGCGTGCGGCGTTTCCAGGCTCTCCCGATACCTTCCACGAAAGATGTCGGCTGAGACCATTAACTGATATCCCCCCATCTCTTCCTGTCCCGCCACTTCATCAGGATATACATCGATCACCTTTACCACCCAGTCCGAATCCGTCCCGCTGGTCGAGGCAATCAGATTCACCACCGGTTGTCCGCTGATCTTGACCGGCTCCTTCAAGACCTCCGATGTAAACGCCAGAACATCAGGACGTCCCGATGCCTCGCGCTGATCATCTACCAGCCAGAGCGGCCACGTGAACCTCCCGCTGTATCCCACCGGCTGACTGGGCCGAGCGCGATACGGTACTGGCTTCGCTGGATCCGAAACATACTCGTCATACGCAACATCGCCAGCCTTCGGAGCTTCGAAGCTGGCCTTCAATCCCGCCCCGAGATAAAGCTCTTTCGGATGAATCGTACACCCCGAGTCACATCCCGACGGCCACGACGACAACCGTCGCCAGGTGTTCGTCCCGGTTTCAAATGCGGTCACAGTCGCTACGTCGGCTTTGGGCGCGCCATCCTTCAGATATTGATCCAGAAAGGGCTTCAGTATGTTTTCGCGGAAATAAAGTCCCGTATCACTCCCGAACTTGAGCGCTCCCAGCGAACTGCCGTCGCCGATCTCCTGCCCGTGATGCCAAGGTCCCATCACCAGAAACACCTTGTCATTGGCTGTATCCTTCGGCTTCACCGCCTTGTACACGGCTGGTGCGCCATAAATATCTTCCTGGTCCCACAAGCTGTCGACCAGCATCATCGGGACCTTCAAGGGCTGCGCTGCAAGGATCCTGTCCATGGCCTGCTCCTGCCACCACGTGTCGTAGCTCGGATGTTCCAGCAGCTTCCGCCAGAACCCCACCTGCTCGAGTCCATGCCGCCGGCCGAGTTCTCCCGCCGATCCCGCCTCCATATACACGTCGTAATCGTCGAAGTGATTGGTCCACCACTGCTCCGTGTTCGACCGCGTCGCCTCCTGCTCATAGATGTAAGGCATGTTCTGCTCGCGAAACGCGCCATTGTGAAACCAGTCGTCTCCCATCCAACCATCCACCATCGGATTCATCGGTACCGCCACCTTCAGCGCCGGATGCGGATTCACCAGAGCCATCAGCGGCAGGAATCCGTCATACGAAATCCCGAGGATCCCCACTCTGCCGTTGCTCTCCGGAGTGTTCTTCACCAGCCAGTCGATGGTGTCATAGGTGTCCGTCGAATGATCCACGTCGGTCGGATTCAGCGGCCCGTGCAGCGGGCGCGTCATAACATAATCGCCCTCCGATCCGTACTTGCCCCGCACGTCCTGCACCACGCGGATATATCCGCCTTCCAGAATGACTTCGAGCGCGTTGTCATAGCCATACAAAATCGGTCCCAGATGCGAACTGTCCGCGTGACTCGTCTGCAAGTTCGCACTGTAAGGAGTGCGCGTCAGCAGGATCGGAGCGTTCTTCGCTCCTTTCGGCAGAACGATCACCGTGTGCAGCTTCACCCCATCGCGCATCGGGATCATCACCTCGCGCTTCACATAGTCAAAGCTGTCCGTTACCGGCTGAAATGCAGCCGGCGTCTCGCTCGGAAGCGATGTAGCCCGCCTGCTTTGCCCCAAACAAGGCCACGAACACAGGGAAACCGCCAACAGCCAACTCATCAGACGAACGTCCGCAATGGTTCTCATCAGTAAGGTCCCTCAGAAGTGGTCGATGTTAACTCCTCGCATCGCCACTTGCCAAATCAGCTGGCCGCTTCCTTAGGGTAACCACTTCACTGGTTACCTCCACATCGCACCAGCGGCACAATTTCGCATGACCCCTTGGTAACGAGTGGATACGCATGCCAAGAAACTAGACTGCTTCGCGGGGGTTCACTCTGACATGAACAAAAAAATCCTGCAGTCGCTCTTGATCGTGGCAGCCGCCAGTCTGATGGTGATCGGATCAGCCTCTGCGCAAACCCAAACCAGCAACACTTCGGGCGCCGGCCCCGGACAAGTCGATCCCGGCCATCCGCGCGTGAATCAAGTGAACCGTCGCGAGACGCATCAGCAGGCCCGCATCGCCCAAGGTGTAAAGACTGGTGAACTCACGCCCGGCGAAGCCAACCGCCTCGAACGCGGCGAAAAGCGCCTTCAGAACCAGGAAAAGAAAGACATGGCCAAGGACGGCGGTCACTCACCAAGCAAGACCAGCGCCAGCTCAACCGCGAAGCCAACCACATGAACAAGCGCATCTACGCCGACAAGCACAACGCCAGGCATGAATAGTCCGGATCTCCCAAGTTCGCCATCCTCGGTAGAGAGAGAGCCGCTTCCTTCGCGGCTTTTTTCTTTTCCCGGACAAATCTCCTGGTGCGCCCCCAAGCTATCCATCTCGTGATAGGCTACACACCGCTGATCGGGCCCTAAGTTGTGGACAAGCGTCCGCCTGCGCGAGATGGAAAAAGACATCAGGCTTTGGCAGAAATTTCGACGCGATACCCAATCCCTTATAATGACGGGGACTCGTTTGGAGTCTGGTCTGCCCTGCCGCGTGCTCTCCCCAATCTATGCCCGTTGACTGTAAGAATCCAAAGCCTGGACTCGAAGCCGCGAGTCTGACCGACGTCGGCCTTCAGCGCGCCAATAACGAGGACTCCAGTCTCTATTGGGAGCCCGAGCGCGATGACGAGTTCCGCCGTAAGGGCCGCCTCGCCGTTATCGCCGATGGCATGGGCGGGCACGATGGCGGACAGGAAGCCAGCCACATGGCAGTCGAAACCGTGCGCCAGGTCTACGAATGCGACTTCGCCGGCGATCCACAAGCTACGCTCGTCGCCGGACTTCAGGCCGCCCACGACGCCATTCAGCACTTCGCCGCTCAGCATCCCCAGTTCACCGGGATGGGCACGACCTGTACTGCCCTCGCCATTGTCGACCGTGAACTCTCTTTCGCCCACGTCGGCGACAGCCGCCTCTACCTGCTTCGCGGAGACAAACTCTCCCGCCTCACGCGCGATCACTCTTATGTGAGCCGCCTGGTGGAAACCGGCATCGTACGCTCCGAAGATGCCGAGTCCCATCCCCAGCGCCATATCCTGACCGCCGCCCTCGGCTCAGGGCATGACATAACCCCTCACGTGCCGGAGCAGTCCGTGCCTCTACAGGAAGGTGACACTCTCATCCTCTGCACCGACGGCTTGTGGAGTGTCGTCGGAGAGCAAGAACTGGCCCGTATTGCGCGAGCCAGCGCACCCGCCGACGCCTGCCTCACACTTGTGCGCGCCGCACTCGATCGCGGTGGCCCCGATAACATCACGGTTATTGTTCTCCGCGTTTCCTCCTGAACTCCCGGTAAAACACCGTATGCAGGAAGCTGCATACTGAGCTCCGCTTTTCCACAACGGCGCCTCCCCCGGCTGCAAACGGTTTCACATCAATCTTCTCCGGACAACCTTCTCCGCTTGGCAAACTGCTGATTGCGCATGAGATAAATAACAATGTCGATAGGTACAGTTGGAATTAAGCTTGCTTCACCTTTTACGTTGATAATGTCTATTAATTTAATCTACTTTATGGAATAATTCGCCCTTATGAAGATCTCCCAGAAAGGTTTGTATGCCCTGCAGGCGATGATGATGCTCGCTCGCCATCACAACCAGGGCGCCATCAAGATTCGTGACATCGCCTATGAAGAGGCGCTGCCCGAGAAATTTCTCGAACTCATCCTCCTGGAACTCAAGAACGCCCGCATGGTCGAGAGTGTCCGCGGCGCCAAGGGTGGATATCAACTTCGCCGCGATCCCGCGGACGTCAACCTCAGCGACATCATCCGCCTGATTGACGGCCCGCTCGCTCCGTTCGGCGATGCGGACCAGCTTCGCGAATTGATCGACCGCGATCTTCCCCATCGCGCCCTCTACCAGGTCTTCCTCGATGTCCGCGATGCCGCAGCCCGCATTCTTGATCACACCACTCTCGCGGACCTGATCAATGGCAACGCCCCGCGGCCTGGCAAATTGGCAAGGCATTTGAAGAAGACAAAAAGACAAACCGCCAGCATCCTCCCCATGGTGGTTGGAGGAGTAAAAGGTGAATAGCCGCTTTCTTATTGCACTGGCCTTATTAGCCGCTACTTCCATCTCGGCATCGGCTCAAGGCGACGTAACCACGATCCGTGTGGGCGCGTTCCCCAACATCACCCATGCTCAGGCCATGGTCGGCAAGGCCAACGGATTCTTCGACAAGGCGATGGGCTCGCAGGTCAAGGTCCAGTGGACTAGTTTCAACGCCGGCCCAGCCGCGATTGAGGCTCTCTTCGCGGGGACGATCGACATGACCTACGTTGGCCCGAATCCCGCGATCAACGGCTATGTTCGCTCCAACGGCGAAGCTCTTCGCGTAGTTGCTGGCGCGGCCAGTGGCGGAGCCGCTCTCGTCGTTCGCAACGATGCCGGCATCAACAAGCCCGAGGACTTCCACGGCAAGCGAGTCGCCTCCCCGCAATTCGGCAACACGCAAGACGTCGCGCTCCGCAATTGGCTGAAGAAGAATGGCCTGAAGACCAACGACAAGGGTGGGGATGTGCAGATCGTCCCCATGGCCAATCCCGATCAACTCACTCTTTTCCTCAAGAAAGATCTCGACGCCGCATGGGCTCCCGAGCCCTGGGCCACGCGCCTCATCCACGAGGGCAACGGACGTCTCTTCCTCGATGAGCGGACGCTCTGGCCCAATGGCGATTTCGTCATCGGGCTGCTTGTGGTCAACACCAAGTTTCTGAAAGCGCATCCGGACCTGGTGAAGAACTGGATCCGCGCCAACATCGATCTCACCGACTGGATCACATCTCACCAGCAGGAAGCGAAGAAACTGCTGAACGAGCAGATTCAGCGTGAGACCAACAAAGCGCTGCCCGCAGACGTTCTCGAGGAAGCTTTTTCACGCATCAAGGTCACGTACGATCCGCTGCACGCAGCGTTGAATACCGCGGCCCAGCAGGCCTTTGAGGACGGATTCCTCGGTCGCCAGATGCCCGATCTCTCCGGACTGTACGACCTCACGCTGCTGAATCAGGTTCTCGCTGAGAAAAAGCGAAAGGCAATCCAATGAGCACAAATGCCCAATCGGTTTCACACGGATTCCCGATGCCGGTCAGCCCGCGCATGCCTGCGCGTGGCACAAAGCTCGGTCCCGTCTCTGTCGATCAACTCGATCGCGAACTGTCAACGCGCGTTTCGAAGGTCGGCCTCAGTGACATTTGCCTGAGCTATCGCTCGCAATCTGGAGAACGCCTTCTCGCTCTCGACAACATCAACCTTCAGGTGCGTGCCGGCGAGTTTGTCTGCGTCGTCGGGCCATCCGGATGTGGCAAGTCCACGCTATTGCATCTGATTGCCGGGCTCCATGCGCAAACCTCCGGCCAGGTTCTGATTGATGGAACTCCTGTCCAAGGACCCGGAACAGATCGCATCCTCATCTTCCAGGAGCACGGGCTCTTCCCCTGGCTCACGGTGGCACAAAACGTTGAGTTCGGCATGAAGATGAAAGGACTGCCGAAGGCGGAACGCGAAGAGAAGATGCGTTACTACCTCCGGCTGGTTCACCTGGCGAAGTTCGAGAAGAGCTACATTCATCAACTTTCCGGCGGAATGCGTCAGCGGGTGGCAATTGCCCGCGCGCTCGCGACCGAGCCTGATGTTCTCTTAATGGACGAGCCTTTTGCGGCGCTCGACGCCCAGACGCGCGATCTGCTGCACGACGAACTCGAGCGCATCTGGAGCGAAACCGGACGCACTATCATCTTTGTCACGCACAACGTGCGCGAAGCCGTTCGACTCGGCGATCGTGTGGTGCTTCTCACTTTCCGGCCCGGACGCGTCAAGAGCGAATTCCCTGTTTCCCTGCCCCGTCCTCGCAGCCTTGAAGACCCTGAGGTCGCCCTCGCTGCCCGCGACGTGCTTGATGAACTCCGTGAGGAAATCAACCGCTCCCTCGAAGCCGAATACAAAGAAGGAACGAAGCCGCACATCGATCCGGGGGTACAAGCATGAAACGCGCCGGCCGCTACATCCTGTTCTACGCTGCGTTGTTGGGACTGTGGACGCTTTTGGCCAAACTGAAGATTTGGCCTCCGTATCTGTTCCCCACGCCGTGGGGCGTCGGTGAATCCTTGTACGCAGGATTTCAGGATCATACGTACTGGATCGCAATCCGCGTCAGCATGCAGCGAGTCCTCATCGGCTACGGCATCTCAGTCGTGCTTGGGATGATCCTCGGCTTGGGCGTTGCCAGCAACAAGTTTCTCGAAGAGACCATGGGAGGCCTTCTGGTCAGCCTCCAGAGTCTTCCCAGCATCTGCTGGTGGCCGCTTGCCCTGCTCTGGTTCGGGCTCAACCAGAATGCCATTCTCTTTGTTGTGGTCATGGGATCGCTGCTGTCGGTGACTCTGGCGATGGAAGACGGCCGCAAGCAGATGCCCAAGATCTTTGGTCAGGCCGGCCGAAATCTGGGCGCCAAAGGATTCAAGCTGTTCTGGTATGTCCTGCTGCCAGCGAGTCTTCCCTTCATTGTCTCGGGATTGAAACAAGGATGGGCCTTTGCCTGGCGCTCCCTCATTACCGCTGAAATGCTGTACCTCAGCCTTGGACTAGGACAGGTCTTGATGATGGGCCGCGATTTGAACGACATGAGCGCGGTAATGGCCGTCATGATTTTGATCATCGCCCTCGGGTACATTGTCGATGGCATCGTGTTCAAGAGTATGGAGCGTCATCTGCAGAACAAGTGGGGATTGACGCCGGCCTAGCGCGGTACGCGCTTCGCAACACTCCGGGTGCACGCCTGAAATTTACCTGGCGTTAACAGCTGGTAAGAGTTTTTGCTTGAATCTCTACTATGTCTATAGTATTTATTTCACATATGGTATTTGGCACTACCTTCCCCCTCTGGCGGTGCCAGCCGAAATTCGAGCGATTCCTTCTCGCCTGTTGAGCGACGAAGAATCCTCCAGCCGTCCCCCAAAATCGCGCACACATACCAAAAGGAGAGGAACGTACTTCCATGAACGTAACCACAAAACAATTCTTGAGCGCTCTGGCTTTCGCCGCCCTGTCGGCATCAGCCTGGGCTCAGACACAGACTGCTTCCAACACCGCTCCCCCGCCAGTCGTCGCCGAAGCGCCTACTACACTTGCATCCACCGCCGAGCAGCAACTCCGCTCTGAACTCGACCAATTGAAGCAATTGGTGCGCGAGCAACAGCAGCGGATCACAGCCCTCGAAGCCGGACACAAGTCGGATCCTCTGCCTGCCGTCGAAGTCGCCTCGACGGCGCCCGTCACCGGTGCAGCCGCCGCCCCGGCGCAGGCTCAAGAGTCCACTCCCCCTCAAACCACACCTCCTCAGGCGCCAAACGTGTCCCGCGCGCAAACCGTGCAGGCCGGAAGCTCCGACGAGCGCATCCGTAACCTGGAACGAGAAATCCAGGCCCTCGGACCACTCCATTTCAGTGGTGATGTCCGCCTTCGCGCTGAGCCCATCTTCGGCGGCCCAATTGATTCGTCCCTCGACCGTGCACGGGCCCGCGTCCGCGTCCGCTTCAATGCCAATGCGAACCTGGGCTCTCAATTCCGCACCGGCATCTCGCTCGCCAGTGGCGATGTCAATGATCCCACCACGACCAATCAGACTCTCACTGGTTTCTATACCCGCAAAGTCGTGGCGCTGGATCAGGGCTTCGTTGAGTTCACGCCCAACCACTTCAAGAATCTGACCGTGATCGGCGGTAAGTTCCGCTATCCCTGGTTCAACACCGAGCTGACTTGGGATAAGGACCTGAACCCCGAAGGAGTGGCGGCGACCTTGGGCTTCAAAATCAATACCTCGGTCCTGAAGAAGATCGCCTTCATCGGCTTTGACCTGCCCTTCGCCGAAGTAGCGCGCACTTCTACCACCGACAAGCGCATTACCCAACAAACCACCTATGGCGGCCAGTTACAGACTTCGTGGCAACTCGGGTCGCGCGTGCAAATCGGGGCGTTCTCCGGCATCTATGATTTCCGCGGGGCGGATGCCGTCGCGCTGGCGCTGGCAAAGGCGAGCGCCAAGAATCCTCAAACTCCCCTCATTGGTCTGGCCCCGTTGGGTGTCGGCAATCCCGTGCAGAACTCCACCTACACCACGACCGGGACCACGGTCATTACGATCGATGACACTGCCTATCCCACGGGTGTCACGGCCGTAACCAACGCACAGTTCGCTTCGCAGTTCTCCTTGTTCGACAACCTTGTGAAGGTCGACGTCAAGACCGGGAACGATCGCTTCCCGCTGTCGTTCGTCGGAGACTACGTTCAGAACATGGAGGCCTGCTCCAACCTTGTGAACATCGCACCGGCTCCGGCCAACACCTCGACCCAGACCTTCAAGCAGACGGTAAATTCTCCTTGCCGCTCAAGCTCGCGCCGCGGGTACTGGGCTGAGGGACGCGTTGGACGCCTGCAGCAGAAGAACGATCTCCAGTTCGGCTACACGCACCTCTATATCGAGCGCGAGGCCGTGCTCGGCAACTTCAACTACAGCGATATCCGTCAGGGAACCAACGTGACCCAGCACCGCTTCGACTTCTTCTACATGTTCGAGAAGAACGTCCAGCTTGGATTCACAGCCCTCGTCGGACGTCCCCTGGCAACGACGGAGCCCTGGCTCACGCGTCTGCAGTTTGACACCATTTACGTCTTCTAGTGGTGGGGAATCGCTTTCCGAAGAGTACGCTGCTTTCAGAATCTCCGCCGGCCCGGTTTTGGTAACTCTCCTTTTTCCGGACCGGCGGTTGCTTTTTTGGAAAGCAATGGCTATGAAACGGCAAAGCGCTACCGACCCAGTGTCCCACAGGGCTTCCCGGACACTACGGCAGCGCTGCTCACTGACAGAGCCCAATACCGATGGCAAGAGTATAGAAATCGCGATGCACTAGTAATAGTGCATCCTTAGGTACTGTACAGTTAATATCGTGCCGGTAATAAATGGCCTTCCACTACGATAGCGCCGCACTTTGCACGCTATGTCATACACGTAAACCATTTACAATAAGTAATTTACATTACATTCCGAGTTGTGACTGAAGGTAACAGGCTCATTATCAATAATTTAGGGAACGATCAAATTGCCTTTCGACCTTCGCCCCCCTCTAAGCCCTTATTCTGGAATATTTTACCCGTAGGTCCTTTCTAATCAATATTTTGCGAACCATGTCGATAGCTAACCTGAATGAATTCAATATTTTAGCTGGTTTCACCCCCAAAAAACAAAAACACCTCACGGAAAGCGACCGTTTATAATCTCCCTTCCTCACCAGGACGAAAAGGACCCTCGTTTGGCACTGGACGAAAAGATTCACGAGCTGCGCCAGGAAAAGCTGAAGCAGATCGAAGCCCTTGGCCAAGCCGTCTACCGCACAAAGTACGAATTCACTCACACCGTCCCGCAAATCTGGACCGAGTTCGACAAGCCCGCCGAGGAACTCGACCAGTCGCGCGTCAACGTGCGCGTCGCCGGCCGGATGATGGCGATCCGCCTGATGGGCAAGGCCGGATTTGCCCACATCCAGCAAGGCGGCAAGAAGCTGCAGATCTACGTCAAGAAAGACGCGGTTGGCGAAAAAGGATTCGAACTCTACAAACTGCTCGATCTCGGCGACCACATTGGCGTCAGCGGCTATTTGTTTCGCACTCGTACCGGAGAACTCAGCGTACACGTCGAGGAGATCACGTTCCTCAGCAAAGACCTTCTGCCGCTACCGGAGAAATGGCACGGCCTCACCGACGTCGAACTCCGTTACCGCCAGCGCTACGTCGATCTGGTGATGAATCCCGAGGTGCGTGAGGTCTTCCTCAAGCGCACGAAGTTGGTGCAGTCGTTTCGCCGCACTCTCGACATCAAGGGCTTCATCGAAGTCGAGACGCCGATGATGCAGCCCATTGCCGGCGGCGCGGTCGCGCGACCGTT
>Ga0335085_10001600_pt1 | contig 46687 bp, 37 predicted proteins | sample Lox_Sample_45_FD_206712 | JGI IMG/M metagenome (GOLD analysis project Ga0335085, IMG submission 206712) | Soil microbial communities from Loxahatchee National Wildlife Refuge, Florida, United States - Lox_Sample_4.5 | ecosystem: Environmental > Terrestrial > Soil > Wetlands | place: USA...
TGCCCTTCCCGGAGAAGCTTCCGACGGCTCTGTCGGACGACATCCTGCACCAGGCAGTGCCTCCACCCGGTCGCTTGCGGCCTGAACTCTCGTCACGATTCGAAGAAATCGTATTGAAGTGCCTGGAGAAAGAAGCCGAGAACCGCTACCAGTCGGCGAAAGAACTGGCGGTGGACCTGCGGCGGGTCACCGTGCCCGCTTCCATGGCAAGTGCGGCTGTCGCTGCCGCTCGCAAACGAACTCGCTCAAGACGTATTCGCTCAGTTGCCGTGCTGCCACTGAGCAATTTTTCCCGCGATCCTGAGCAGGAGTACTTTGCCGACGGCATGACAGAGGCCCTGATCTGTGACCTGGCCAAGCTCCGAGGTGTGAAAATAACATCCCGCACTTCAGTGATGCGCTTCAAGGGCGCTGCGACGCCGCTGCCACAGATCGCCGACGAACTGAACGTCGACGCGGTGGTGGAAGGGTCGGTCACGCGAGTCGGACGGCGTGTACGCATTACCGCCCAACTCATCCACGCTGCCTCCGATACACACCTGTGGGCGGAGAGCTACGACCGCGACTTGGAGGATGTGCTCCTAGTGCAGAGTGAGATCGCGCGTGCCATTGCCCGGGAGATCCAGGTCGCCATAACGCCGGAAGAAGCCAAGCGACTGAGCAGCGCGCGCCGCGTCAATCCTGAGGCTTATGAGGCCTACCTCAAGGGCCGCTTCTACTGGTACAAACTTTCTCGAGAACACCTTGACACTGCCCTCAAGTACTTTCAGATAAGCCAGGAAAGGGATCACCTCGACCCCCTGGCCTACGCCGGCATTGCGTGGGTATGGGCCTCCCGAGGCGACTGTGGGCTCGTGCCCCCCCGCGAGGCATTTCCGATGGCCAAGGTGGCGGCATTAAGAGCGCTTGAACTGGATGACTCTCTTGCTGAAGCGCACTTGAGCCTCGGCATGATTCGAACCTATGGATGGGAGTGGGACGAAGGGGTGAAAGAGTACCAACGCGCAATCGAACTGATGCCCAACTCTGCCGAGGCCCACTTCTTCCTGTCGGATTTGTTGCTCTCGCGGCAACGTGTGGACGAGTGGAAGACACATATCGAGCGAACCCTGGAGTTGGACCCGCTCAATTTCTTTTTTCAGTGTTTCTACGGTTGGCACCTGTCCTATTTGTGCCGGTATGACGAGGCGATCCTCGAACTTCGCAAGGCGCTCAAGACCGAGCCCAATCTTCCCGCCGCGCATCTGCGTCTATGGGGCGCTTTCTGCAAAAAGGGAATGTACGAGGAGGCGGTGGCAGAAGCCAAGACCTTTTTTGAGGTGTCCGGGGATCAGGAAATTGGGCAGGTTCTTCAGTGCGGCTACACCCGCGGCGGATACGTGGAGGCGATGCGTCTGGCGGCGGAGAAGCTGAACGAGCGTTCCCATCTGACCTACGTCCAACCCACGCAGATCGCTCGCCTCCACGCTCATGCCGGCGACGGTTACCATGCCCTCGAATGGCTGGAGAAGGCTTACACGGAGCGCCTTCCGGCGATGATCCATCTCGGCGTCGATCCCGACTGGAGTTCTCTCCGGAGCGAGCCGCGCTTTCAGGATTTGATGCGTCGCCTGAATCTCTGAACTGGGAGGATATTTATGACCAATCGGGAATTTTTCATTCGCTGCTGGGAAGACGAGTACCCAGTTTTCTTGAAGACATTCAAGGCAGTTCCCTCCGACCGGCTGGAATACCGGCCCGACCCAAATTCGCGTTCGGCTGCCGATCTGGTGTGGGTGCAGGTCGTAGAAAAGCGATGCTGGATCGAACTACTGGAGACCGGGCAGATCCACTGGAAGGTGCCCCCTCCCGCTATGAGTCTCGCTGAGATGATCGCTGCCTACGAGAAAGCTCACCGCGAACTGGCTCCGCGCCTCAAAAAGGTCGACGACACGAGCTGGGAGCGGAAGCTCACCCAGTTTGTGGTGGACGGCAAGGTATTTTTCGAGACCAGCCTGGGCCACATGTTCTGGCTCGGTCTGTTTGATGCGATCCATCATCGCGGCCAACTGAGTGTCTATATTCGTCCGATGGGCGGCAAGGTGCCTGCCATTTATGGTCCATCGGCAGATGATGCGGTTGACATTCATCAGCCGATGGTTGCTGAGTGGCGTGTTGCGTCCTGAAAACCGCAGCAAGGGCTGGACCGCGCGCGCATGGGACGATTTGGTCGACACCTGCGTCCTCCAGACCACTCGCGACATCCTGAAAAGAGGAACAGATAGAGCGCCGGGACCACGAGCCGGCCTTCCTCCCAGCACCGCGGTACATGGCCGCCGGAGGTATGACCCAAGGTAATCAACTGTGCCTTCCCAGTTATGCTTGTGATACTCTCGCAAATACCCCATATTCTTAGGGTTTGACTGGCGTGCGGTGGCCTTTGTGTCTTCTTCAAGTAGCAAACCTGGGATCCATGTAGCCTGGAAGACGGTCACCTACCGCAGCGTGGCTCTGGCCGTGCTGTTTGCTGCCGTCGTGCTCTTTATCGGGATGAATTTTGCCTTTCCCCAATTCACCCAGAAGGGGGTGAAGTCGGTCAGCAAGCTGGGCGGCAGCCTGCTGGAGATAATCGCGGGTGCCGGGGGGAAGGCCAAGTCGGGCTCGGTAAACTTGCAGCAGGCCCATATCACGGCGCTCGACGGCACCGTACGGGTCAAGAAGGCCAGCAGCAACAGCTGGGTGACGGCCGATTACAACGTACCGCTGGAGAAAGGCGATGTGGTCCAGACTGGTTCGGAAGGCATGGCCAAAATCGTCTTCAGCGATGGCACCAATTACACGGTGAAACAGGATTCCCTGATCGTGATCGAAGAAAACTCGGCCAATGACCAGCAGCAGACCAACGTGTCGGTGGCGGTAAGCACGGGAACCGTGGATCTCACCACCGCCACGTATGTCCAGGGATCGAAGTCGCAGGTGATCGTGGCCGGGGCGACCGCCTCTCTGGCGCCGGACAGCGCGGCCATGGTGCGCAACGACCCCAAGGCCGACCAGCACGAGATTCTGGTGAAGAAAGGGTCCGGAGAAATCAGCCGCAACGGCGAGGTGGTGCACCTGGCGGAGTGGGAGAAAGTCGGTTTCCAGTCGCAGTCTCCGCGCATGGCCAAGCTGAAGGAAATCGGGCCGCCCACGCCAATCTCGCCAGCCAACATGATGCCCATCTTTACCTCGGGCGCGTCCAAGCCGGTGGAGTTTTCCTGGACGCCGATGACCAACGCGGTAGGCTACCGGCTGCGCATTTCGCATAACCCGTACTTTTCTTCGACCATCGTGGATCGCCGGGTCAGCACCGCGGACGTCATCGTCTCCGGACTGGGGGAAGGCGCGTACTACTGGCTGGTCCAGTCCTATGATGCCGAGGACAAGGAGTCAGTGGAAAGCCAGAAGAACCGGTTCACTATCATTCCCAAAGGCCAGAACACGACCGCCATCGACCTGGAACTGGATCCTTTTATGCAGCACGGAAAAGTAATTGAACTGACCGGCAAGACCGAGGTCGGGGCCAGGGTGATGGTCAATGGCAGGGAAGTGCCCGTGGTGGGCGCGGATGGCAGCTTTCACTACTTCATGCCTCCGCTGCCGCCGGGCGAGAGCCTGATCACGATTACGGCCCAAAATGCCAAGGGCGGAGTGAATACAGTCCAGAAAAAGATCGTAATTCAGTAGCAAAAACCGGGCATTGGACAGCAACACCCGAGGTGCCGGGACTTTGGTTTGAGGGCGAAGCGGGCGTTATCCCATAGAATTAGGGCACGGCCCCCCACCCGCACGGAAGCAACCGGGTTCGCCCGGTAATGACAGCGGTTCGAGAGAGCTAAATCGCGTATGTCATCTAACGGATTTCATTCTTCGACGCGCCTGCACAATCTGCGATCGCTGTTCAGCATTTTCTCCAGCGATCTCGCCATTGACCTAGGGACGGCCAACACGCTGGTCTACGCGAGGGGCAAGGGCATCGTGGTCAACGAGCCTTCCATCGTGGCCATCAACAAGAACAGCGGCGAAGTCGAGGCCGTGGGCAAAGAAGCCAAAGAGATGCTGGGCCGCACGCCCGGCAACATCGTGGCCATCAAGCCCATGAAGGATGGCGTTATCGCCGACTTCAAAGTCACCGAGAAGATGCTCAACTACTTTATCCAGAAGGCCCACAACCGCAAGATGCTGGTGCATCCGCGGATCGTGATCGGCGTGCCTTCGGAAATTACCCAGGTGGAAAAGCGCGCGGTCATGGACTCCGCCTATCGCGCCAAGGCCAGCGAGGTGTACCTGGTGGAACAGGCCATGGTGGCCGCCATCGGCGCCGGCCTTCCCATCACCGAACCCAGCGGCAACATGGTGGTGGATATTGGCGGCGGCACCACCGACATCGCCGTCATTTCTCTCAGCGGCATCGTTTATTCCCGCTCCGTGCGCATGGCCGGCAACCAGATGGACGAAGCGGTGATGAACTACCTCAAGCGCAAGTACAACCTGCTGGTGGGCGAACGGACGGCCGAGCAGATCAAGATGGAGATTGGCTCCGCCTATCCCCTGGAAAAGCCCCTGACCATGGAAATCAAGGGCCGCAACCTGATCGAAGGCGTGCCCAAGACCATCACCGTGGACGACAGTGAAATTCGCGAGGCCCTGAGCGAGTGTGTCTCGACCATTATGAATGCCATCCGGGTGGCGCTCGAGCGTACCCCGCCGGAACTCTCTGCGGACATCAGCGACCGCGGCATTGTGCTGACCGGGGGTGGCGCTCTGCTGAAAAATCTGGACAAACGTATTCGCGAGGAAACCGGGTTGCCGGTTTCGATCGCCGACGATCCGCTCTGCAGCGTGGTCCTGGGCACGGGCAAGATGCTCAGCGATTTCAAGCTGCTGCGCAAAATTTCTATTGAGTAGTTTCACGTTTCTGGTTTCTAGTTTCCAGCGTGTTCGATGGAGGAGGGCGTCCTCGCCTGTCCCGCGCCAGTCGCCGCAACCATCCTTGGTGCGGGTGTCGTGAAACCAGAAACTGGAAACCAGAAACCTAATACTGTATTTCCATGGAAAATCTGATGAGCCGCTACCGCAACGTCACCATCCTGGTGGCGATCCTCTTCATACAGGTTCTGGGCCTGGCGGTTCAGGTCAAGCGGCGATCCAGCGCAGACGAGTCCACCCGGATCATCCGTCTGTGGACGGTCAGCTCTGTTACTCCTCTGGAAAAGGTCCTGGTCTGGTGCCAGAACGGCCTCGGCGGCATCTGGAAGAACTACGTTTACCTGCGCGGGGTGCGGCAGGAAAATCGCGAGCTGAAATTCGAGATCGAGCGCCTCCGCCTGGAGCAGGTGCGACTCTCCGACGACGCGCAGCAGGCGCGCCGCCTGCAGGCCTTGCTCGGCTTCAAGGAAACCTACATCGCGAAGACCGTGGCCGCGCAGGTCATCGGTTCCAGCGGCAGCGACCTGTCCCGGTCCATCTATATCGATAAGGGCACGTCTGCCGGGGTGGATAAAGATATGGCGGTGATTACCTCCGATGGCCTGGTGGGCAAGGTATTGCGGGCGTTTGGCTCCTCGGCGCAAGTGCTCCTCATCAACGACCAGAGCAGCGGAGTGGGTGTCATCCTGGACAAATCACGCCTGCAGGGGGTCATTAAAGGGACAGCATCCGGCGAGGTCGTGCTGGAGAAGGTAATGACCGACGAACAGGTGACGCCAGGCGAGCGCATCGTGACCAGCGGCGGCGACCTGATCTTCCCCAAGGGCATTACCGTTGGGACAGTGATGAAGGTGACTCCGGGAGCGGACCTCTTTCTCAACATCCGAGTAAGGCCGTCGGCCGACCTGAGCCGCCTCGAAGAAGTCCTGGTAATCACAAAGAAAGAGGACCGCGCCCCTTCGGTAGCGGAAACCAACTCGGTCCGGGCGGTGGACATTCTGACCCAGCGCCTGCCTTCCGTGCCCGACGCTAGCCAACCGCCCGCACCTGTGGCTCCCGCCACAACTCCGAAAGCCTCAATCGCTTCGCCGAAGCCCAAGACCGAGGCTGGCGTAAACAATGTGGCGGGCAGTTCCGCCGCTCCAGGCCTGAGGCCAGCGACTGCACATAAGCCCGTGGCTGCGGACAGACCGGCATCGGATCCGCCGGCCAAGTCAGCAACCGGCACGCCCGCCGGCCGTGCGGTCTCGACGCCTGGGACGAAGCCCGGAGTTCCGGCGCGTGGGCCATCCAAGCCCGGACCATTGCAGTCCGGGACTGCGGAGGACAAACCTCACTAACGTGCCCATCACCTACACATCCCAGGAGCAGGTGGAGGTTTACCGGTTCAGCGCCCCGGCGGCCATCCTCATTCCACTGGTTGCCCTTTTTCTGCAGGCGTTTCTGCCTCTGCGTCTGCATTTCTTTTCCCTGTTCGACCTGCCCTTACTGGTAGTGATCTTCTTCGCCGTGGCCCGCCGCAGCCAGGTGTCTGGGCTGGTTACTGGAGCGCTGATCGGCCTGTTGCAGGATTCGCTTACCCATCAGCCCATCGGGATTTACGGCATCGCAAACACAGTAGTGGGTTTTGGGGCCTCGTCCCTGGGTGCCAAGCTGGACGTGGAGAACGTGGGGGCCCGCTTCCTGGTGACCCTGTTCTTCTACGCTGTCCACGAGGTGGTGTACTTCACCGTAGCGCGCGGGCTGGTCAAGTTGACCCTGCAGTGGAGTTGGGGACACGAGATCGGCGGCGCGCTGCTCAATGCGGCCACGGCAGCGGTGCTGTTTACCCTGCTGGACCGGTTCAAGCAGAGAGCGTAGGTGCAGTCATCGGTCTTCGGTCGTCAGTCGTGGGCAAAATCCCAATCGTCTATGGCCTTGGGTTACCCGCGTCACCAATCCTCGAACAGCAAGCCGGGATTACAATGAAGTTAACCTCGATCCAATTTGGAACGCCAGCCGCGACCGCAGCAGCTTCAAGCGATCATCAGGGCTGACGACCGACGACTGAAAACTGACGACCGACGACTAGCCCATGTTTGGCCGCGACGAAAAAGTATCGGCATCCCGTCTAACTGCGGTGCAATACATAATCCTCGTCGTTTTTCTGGTGCTGGCCTACGGCTTGTGGCGGCTGCAGGTGGTGCAGAGCGATTTCTACTCGGCGCTGGCGGAGAAAAACAAGACTCGCGAAGTCCCCATTCTGGCGCCCCGCGGCAAGATCCTTGATCGTGAAGGCCGCGTCATCGTGGACAACTATCCTTCCTTTACAGCGTTGCTACTGCGCGACTCCACCCGTGATCTATCCGCCGATGCGGACCTGATTGCGCAGGGCCTGCACCTCGATCCCAAGGAAGTCCGGGAGCGCCTGCACAAGTTTGCCGGCACTCCGCAGTATCAGCCGATCTATCTCAAGGAAGACATCACTCCGGATGAGCTGGCCTTTATCGAGTCGCACCACAACGAATTGCCCGAACTGGACACCATCGTGGCCCATCGCCGCCTATACCCGCGCAATGGGTTCATGGCGCATCTCGTAGGATACGTGGGCGAGGTTAGCGAACAGATGCTGAACCAACCGCGTTGGGAGCTCTACAACCCCGGCGACGTGGTCGGCCGGTCCGGGGTCGAGCTGGAATATAACGCGATCCTCATGGGAAAAAATGGCTCGCGGCAGGTCCTGGTGAACAGCCGGGGAAAGGAAATGGGGGAGCTGGACCAGAAGCCCGCAGTCCCCGGAAAGCAGCTCAAGCTCACCATCGATATCGACCTGCAGATCGCGGCGGAACAGGCCTTGAACGGGAGAAACGGAGCCATTGTCGCGATGGATCCTCGAACCGGTGAAATCCTGGCCATGGTAAGCCGTCCGACTTACGATCCCAATGATTTCGCGGTGCGAATTTCCAACGACCAATGGATGAAGCTGGTCAACGATCCCGATCATCCCCTCCTGAACAAGGCCATTCAGGCGCAGCTGGCCCCGGGTTCTGTGTTCAAGATCATTATGGCCACCGCCGGCCTGCAGGAAGGCATCGCGCAGAGCATGAAAGTGAACTGCACGGGTGGAGCGTCATTCTACGGACGCTATTTCAAGTGCTGGGTCGTAGCCGAGCACCGTACCCACGGCATCACCGACATCAGCAAGGCGATTTACCAGTCCTGTGATGTTTTCTTTTACACCCTGGCGGAAAAGCTGGGCATTGAGCGCATCGCGAAGTACGCCATGGCCTTTGGCTTGGGTCAAAAGACGGGAATCGATCTGCCGCAGGAAGTCAGCGGAGTCATGCCGTCGGAGGAATGGAAGGTCCGCAATTTCAAACAAAAATGGTATGCCGGCGAGACCATCTCAGTGGGCATCGGACAGGGCGCTGTAGCGGCAACGCCGGTCCAGTTGGCCCGGGCGATTGGAGCCATTGCCAGCGGAGGTTTGCTGGTGCGGCCGCATGTCACCGACCCACGGGATTTGCCGCCAGGGATTGTGCCGGCGTCGACTGTGCCCGATGTAGTAAAAATTCCGATCGATCCCGCCAACTGGGAGACCATTACCGACGCCATGGCCGGCGTGGTGAATCCTGGCGGGACGGCGGCGCTGTCGCATTTGCAGGGCATCGACTTTGCGGGGAAAACGGGCAGCGCGCAGACTATCAGTAACGCGCTGAAGGCCAAGATGGGTGCCGCCGGCAAGGCCAACTTCAAGGACAACGGGTGGTTTGCCGGAGTCGAGCCGCGGCGCAACCCGGAAATTGTGGTGTGCACCCTGTTGGAAGAAGGCGAACACGGCTATCTGGCGGCCCGCGCTGCGGGCCAGGTCATTAAGGCGTACGTGGACAAACAGCGCCGGCAACCCACCAAGGTCGCAAGTTCTGGCAAAGTGGACGTCGGAGCAGTCTGGAGTACCGGGTCGGGAGATGAGAACGGCCTGCACGCCGGGCATTTCGATCTGGAAGTATCGAAGTCCCATGCGCCGCTGGCTGTAGCCGCGCCCGGGTTACAGTAGCGTCGGCATACTGCCGGCTGTTCCGAGGGCGTCTCGCCCTCGGCGGTGTGAGAAGCATAAGGACGGTCGGCTGGAGTTAAGGAAATAGGGGTCTTTCGACTCCACATCAGCGCTCGCCAGCGAGCGCCCATGCTCCGTTCAAGATGACAGAGGGAGGAGTCAGAATAGTAAACAGGGCCGAGGAGAGAATAGAAGGGTATTGGCCAACGACCAAGGGCCAACGACCAACGACGATTCCTGGACGACTGACGACTGAAATCCATGTCCCGCTACATATCATTTCGCGATTTTGATTGGCTGCTACTCATCTTTGTCCTGATGATCTGCGGGCTGGGAGTGATGGAGATTCGCAGCGCCACCTCGCACACCAAATTCGCGGGAGCGCATATCCGGCAGATTTACTGGATTTTAGGCGGCATCATCGGCATGTTTCTGGTCAGCCTGGTGAACTACCAGAAGCTCCTGGACCGGGTGCACTGGCTCTATATTGCCGCCATCGTCTCTCTGATGAGTGTCATGTTATTCGGTCAGAAGTATCTGGGTGCCCGGCGCTGGATCAAGATGCCGGGAGGCGCCCACTTTCAACCGTCGGAGTGGGTGAAACTGATCCTGATTCTGGCGGTAGCCAAGTACTTCGCCGACCTCCACCAGAGGGAACTCACCTGGCCGGATTTCATGAAGGCGGGCGCGATCGCGCTGGTGCCCATGCTGATGGTGTTGCGGCAGCCTGACCTGGGAACGAGCCTGACTTACTTGCCGATTGCCGTGGTCGGCCTCTTCCTGGGCGGGGTCCGCTTCAAGCAGGCGGCCATTGTGACCATTGCCGCCGCTCTGCTTTTGCCGCTGGCGTGGCACGCCTTGAAGCCCTACCAGCGCGACCGTCTTACCAGCTTCATGCACCCGGAGGCCGACAGTCAGGGCTCCGGCTACCAGGTCAACCAGTCTCTGATTGCCGTGGGTTCTGGCGGCATCTGGGGGAATTCGGAGGGTTCCCAAACCCATTTAGCGTTTTTGCCCGTCCCACAAACGGACTTTATCTTCGCCGCCTTCGCCGAGGAACATGGTTTTGTAGGTGCCCTGGCGGTTATGCTGTTATACTTTATAGTGCTGATGCGATTGACCCAGAACGCGCAAACGGCGCCCGACCGCGCTGGCACGTTCGTGGTGATGGGTGTGGTAGCGGTGCTTAGCTTCCATATCTTGGTCAATGTCGGCATGGTGGTTGGCTTTATGCCGGTCACAGGAATACCCTTGCCGCTGATGAGTTATGGCGGGTCTTCTGTCCTGTTTATGTTTCTGGCGTTGGGCATTGTAATGAATGTCCGCATGCGCCGTTTCGTGAACTGATGCAGGGTGAAGAATGGCGGGGGGGTTAGCCCGCGCTTGCCATCCGCGCGGAAAACAAGATTAATTACGATCGCCCTCGCGTAAAGGGGGCACACGCCGGCTAGAAAAGCAGTTAGAGCCGGGCAGGATCAAGCAAAGGCGCTGCCAGGCCGGTAACGGCCCCCTCAGAGTTGAGAGAGCGGTCACAAACCTGGCGAAGCGCAATGCGATAAGTGCAAAAGATTCCTAAGCTTACGCAACGGATTCAGCCACGGAGAGAACTCCGGGGCCCGGGCTGTCCTTTGTCCAGGGCGGCTATCGCAGCGCTTGTCCTCCCAGTTTTTTCCTGCCTTCGATCCGGTGATCCCGTGGCCGCCTGACGGCCTGGGACCGGAGTTCGCATGACTAGAGAATTATTTGTCTCTTCCACGCCCCATGAAACCAAAGTGGGGTTGGTCGAAGACGATCTGCTCGCCGAAATTTACCTCGAACGCGAAAACGAATACACCCTGGCAGGTTCCATCTACAAAGGTCGCGTGACCCGCGTCCTGCCTGGAATGCAATCCGCTTTTGTTGACATTGGCTTGGAGCGCGATGCGTTCCTCTATGTCTCCGACTTTATGGAGTTGGAAGACTCCGAGGACCTCGACGAAGTGCCCGCCAGCCCGGCACCCGAGCGCTATCAGGCGCCAGCACAAGCTGAAGCCCACGCTGGGGAGACCTTTGCTGCTCCTGTGCCGCCTGAATCACGTGCCCCGGAACATTCGGAAGCAGAACCAGGAAATGGCGAGCCGCCTGCCGCCGGCGAATCCAGGGACAATCGTGGCAGTTTCCGGGGCCGCCGCCGCCGCCGCGGACGCCGTGGCGAGCGCATGCCGGAAACCAAGTTCGCCCGTCCCGAAGGCGAGGCCCCTCGCGCTGAGCGGATAGAACGCACCGAACGGCCTGAACGATCTCAGTTCTCCGAGCGAACCGGACGGTCGGAACGGCCGTTGAGGACGGATCGTCCCGAACATTCCGAGTACGGACCGCCCCCGGGGTATCAACCCATTATTTTGCCCGGAGAGTCGATCTCCAAATATCGCGGCCTGGCACAGAGCCGGTCCGCACCCGCTCACGAGAGACCTGCAGCCCCGGCTCAGGACGTACCGGCCCGGCCGATCGCCGAGATTTTTGCCGACGATGAGCCCATGTTTGCTTCAGCCTCAACTTCAGCTCCTGCGGTTGCGCCTGAACCGGTTCGGGAGCGCACCGAAGAGTCAGAACGAACTCAGCCGGTCGGCGATACATCAAGCGCCTGGGACCGCGAACAGCAACGCCTCCACCAGATGAATGTGGCGGCTGTGTTCGGTGGCGAAACTGCCGCGCAGGAAGAGGAGCACGAACCAGCCAACGACGCCGACGACAGTGACGAAACCGACGACAGGCTGGTGATTGTTGCCGAGGATTCAGACCGGACCACGACCGCCGCCACCGCGGGCACGGTGGAAGAAGAAGAGATCGAGGAAGAAGAGGCCGATCTGGCCCACTACGTCGAGGATCTGGAAGAGGACGCTGCCTTCGAGGAACTCGAGGAAGAGACCCACGCGGCCGGGGAAGTTGCTGGAGAACACGAGCAACCGCCACAGGAAATCGCTGCCTCCGCGGAGCCGTCATCGGCAGACGTGGTGCCCTTTTCTCCGGAAGCGATTTCTCCTGAAGAAGTGGAGGTAGCGGCAGCGGACGAAGTTGACGAAGAGGCCGAAGACGAAGCCGAACTGGATGAAGCCCAGGCGGAAGCAGAAGCCGTGCTGGCCGCCGAAGCCGGAGGCGCGGGAATGACCGAAGCTCGCGCCGAAGTTCGTGCGCCGGCAGGCACGGCGGGCTACACGCAGCGCGCGCCACGTCCGGGATACGATCGCCGGCCCCAGCGGGGCGGCCGCCGCGGTGGTGGCGGACGACGCTCCCGCCACAACGCTCAGCGGAACATTCCGCTGATCACCGACCTGCTCAAGGAAGGGCAGGAGATTCTGGTGCAGATCGCCAAGGAGCCCATCGGCAAGAAAGGCGCCCGCATCACCAGCCACATTGCTCTCCCGGGACGCTTTCTGGTGTACATGCCGACGGTGAATCACACCGGCGTCTCGCGCAAGATTGCTTCGGAAGAAGAGCGGCAGCGGCTGAAGCGCATCATCCAGAGCGAGCGCGAGAACGGGCACGGCGGATTTATCGTGCGCACCGCGGCCATGAATGCCGCGGAAGAAGACCTGCGCGCCGACATCCGCTTCCTGAAAGGCTTGTGGACGGAGATCAAGTCCCGCGCCGATGCTGGCAAAGGCCCCACTCTGATCTATCACGATCTCAACGTGGTGGAGCGCGTGCTGCGCGATCAGGTCACATCCGACTTTTCTGCCATCTGGGTCGATAGCGACGAGGAGTATGAACGCATCCTGCGCTTCGCCAACCGCTTCCAGCCCGCTCTAGTCAAACGAGTCAAGCTGTACACCAAGGAAACGCCGCTCTACGAGCAATTTGGCCTGAGCGAGGAGATCAACAAAGCGCTCAAGTCGAAAGTGTGGTTAAAGAGTGGCGGCTACATCGTCATCAACCAGACCGAGGCGCTGGTCGCCATCGACGTGAACACCGGAAAATATGTCGGCAAGACTACGCGTCTCGAAGACACGATCGTCAAAACCAACGTGGACGCGATCAAGGAGATCGTGCGCCAAATACGGCTGCGCGATCTCGGCGGCATCATCATCATCGATTTCATCGACATGGATGAACGTCGCAATCGCCAGAAAGTCATGCAGGCCCTGGAAGAAGCCTTGCGCAGCGATCGCGCGCCCTCCAAGGTCCTGCAGTTTAACGATTTCGGCCTGGTGGCCATTACTCGCAAGCGGGTGAAGCAGTCCCTCGAGCGCACCATCGGTTCGCCCTGTCCGTACTGTCAATCCACCGGCTTCGTAAAATCGGTGACCACGGTATGCAACGAAATCTATCTCGAGATGCGTAAGATCGCGAAACACCTGGAGCATGCCGACGTGATGCTGCGGGTCAATCCCGATGTGGCCAAGGCGCTCAAAACCAACAACGGCAAGGCCCTGATCGAGATGGAAGAGATGACCAAGAAAACCGTGATCGTAAAGAGCGATCCAGCGCTGCATCAGGAACAGTTTGATATCAACTGAAACGCAGCTGCTGGCTCCTGGCTGCTAGCCTCTAGCCATTCCAAAGTGGAGAACGGGCGTCCGCGCCCGTTTTCTTTTTTTGCAGTCGAGGGCCGCTCTTGGTCGGAGGTGGGGCCCGCCGTCAGGCCAGCAAAGCAATTGCCTCGGGTGGTGCAGGCCTTCAGGAACGGCGGTTTCTGATTGCTCGATTGCCTTGCGGCGGCACCGCATAGCACAATGACTCTCCGAACGCTGGAGGAATTGTGGACAAACGGGCGCGAGCTATTCTCGCAATGGGCGGATGTTGGTTGCTCCTCATCCTGGCAGCGGTGCCCGTTTTTGCGCAACGCCCGCTGAAAACCCGCACGGTTGTCCTGATTGTAAGCGACGGGTTGCGCTGGCAGGAGATCTTTACCGGCGCCGACCCCGCCCTCATGGACAGTGAGCACGGCGGCATCTGGGCCGACCCGAGCGAACTCAAGCGCAAGTTCTGGCGAGATGACGTTGCCGAGCGGCGCGAGGCGCTGTTTCCCTTCCTGTGGAGCGTGCTTGCAAGGCGGGGACAGATCTTCGGCAATCAAACCAAGGCCAGCGTGGCCCACGTCACCAACGGCATGGCCTTCTCCTATCCCGGCTACAACGAAATGTTGACTGGGCATCCGGACCCCAAAATCGATCGCAACGAGTTCGGCCCCAATCCCAACCTGACGGTCTTTGAATGGCTGAACCAAATGCCGGAATTCCGCGGCAAGGTCGCCGTCTACGGCACGTGGACTGTATTCAAAGACATCTTCAACGAAAAGCGCAGCGGCCTGGTCATGCAGACGGGATGGGACTTGCCGGAGAAAGGGAAACTTACCCCGCGCCAGGAGTTGATCAATGAACTCTACCGCACGACCACGCCGCTGGATGGTGAAGACACCTACAATTCCTTCATTCAGGTGCCGTTGCTGGATTACGTAAGAACGGGCCAGCCGCGAGTCTTGTTCGTGGGCTACGGCGAAACTGACAACTGGGCACACCAGGGCCGCTATGACCTGGTCCTGGAGAGCGCGCACGGTTTTGACCGTTTCGTACAACAGCTCTGGGAAACCATGCAGTCCCTGCCGGAATATCGCGACCAGACGACTTTCATCCTCACCACTGATCACGGCCGCGGCAGCGGGTTGGTCGAGTGGAAGGAGCACGGAGTAGATGAAAAGGGCTCGGAGAACATGTGGATCGCAGTCATGGGCCCCGACACTCCCGCACTGGGAGAACGTCAGAATGTTGATCCGGTCACACAGTCGCAGATTGCCGCCACGGTGGCCGCTCTACTGGGCAAAGATTATCCCCACGATGTTCCGGGAGCGGCCAAGCCACTGCCTGATGTGTGGTGATGCGTAGGGGCAGATGCCCCATCTGCCCAGCGGAGCGAAGCTCCGCTATTTCCACCGCAGGTGGCACAAGTAACCTGACCCCCAACGTCGAGCTGCACTCGACCGGGTTGATGAGGAGATCTGCAACTAAGCGGTTCTGGGAGAAATATTCACCACTGGCTAGCCCTTGCCGCGGCCGGCGATCATGAGTCCGGCACCGACTACCAGCATCACGGCGCTGATGGCGGGCGAAACTTTGTCGCTCTCGTGAGTTTGAACTCCGATATTGACGTCGCCTGCCTTGATGCCGTGGTTTTCGGAATGTGGAACCGCGACGAAGAACGACAGGATCCCCAGGATCACCACCACCAGCCCCACTACAAATAGAGCCTTCATTGGAAGCCTCCAGCTTGAGAGTTGAGTGCATGGACCCGAGCGTCCATCGAGCCGCTTAAGATGCGGTTAACGACGAACGGGATGCTCCTCAGCCCTTGCTGTCAGCGAAGTCCCGGGCAAACTCCACCAGGCTACGCAGCGCGATTCCAGATGGACCTTTGGCAATCCATGGCTTCTGCTCTTCCGTCCACGCCGTTCCTGCGATATCGAGATGGAGCCAGGGCGTCTCTTCGGCAAACTCTTTCAGGAACATGGCAGCCGTGATGGCGCCGCCATAGCGTCCGCCGGAGTTGACGATGTCGGCGATGCTGGAGCGGATGATTTCCTTGTACTCATCGTCGAGTGGCATGCGCCACATTTTCTCGCCTGCCTTGTCGAGCGCCTGGCTGAAGCGGTCGTACATGGCCTCATCGTTGGCGAAGATACCGGCGTTGATCGAGCCCAGCGCCACCACGACCGCGCCAGTGAGCGTGGCCGCATCAATCAGGTGCGTACATCCCAGTTGGCGCGCGTAGAAAAGACCGTCAGCCAGCACCAGGCGTCCCTCGGCATCGGTATTGATGATCTCAATCGATTTGCCCGACATGGCAATCTGCACATCGCCTGGTTTTTGCGCCTTGCCTGAAGGCATATTTTCCGTGGCCAGAATGATGGCAGTGATCTTCAACTTGGGTTTCAGCAGAGCGATGGCGCGCATGGCGCCGATCATGGTCGCTCCGCCCGCCATGTCGTATTTCATTTTTTCCATGCCGTCGCTGGGCTTGATAGAAATGCCGCCGGTGTCGAAGGTGATGCCCTTTCCGACCAGCCCCAGCACCGGTCTTTCCGGCGCGCCTGCAGGCTCGTAACGCAACACGATCAACGTCGGCGGTTCGTCGGAGCCCTGTGCGACGCTCCAGAAAGCGCCCATCTTGAGTCCCTTGATCTTGTCGGCGCCGTAAACGTCGCATTTCAATCCCACTTCCGCCGCCATCTTTTTAGCGCGGTCCGCCAGGATGGTTGGGGTCATACGATTGGAAGGCTCGTTCACCAGGTCGCGAGTGAAATTCTGCGATTCGCCGACGATGCGGGCTTCCTCCACTGCCTGTTGCAGTTTGGCTTGATCGCCGCGAGCGACCACAGTAAGCCCGTCGATCTTCTGGTCTTTGCGGTCGCTCTTGTAATAGTCGGGATCGAAGTTCCCGACAAACGCGCCTTCGACGATCGCCTTGACCGCCTCGTCGGCCTTCAACCCTGCCTCGGGCGCCAGGAAAGCGAAGCTGCGCAGGCCCTTGGCTTTCAGCGTGCGCACGGCGGCGCCAGCGAGGCGGCGCAAGTCGAAGGCAGAAAAAGTTTTGGCTTTACCGCCGCCCAGAAGCAGCAGCCGCCTGGCCTTCAATTTCGTTGGCCGGTGGAGCAGCGTGGTTTCGAAAACTTTGCCAGCCACCTCGCCGCCAGCGATTACATCGGCGGCCGCGTCTTTGAGGGCAGCGTCTGAACTCTCAATCGAGACTTGCGGTTGGGCTTTGTCGTTTTTTTCTGATCGGTCGAGGACGATTGCCACCAGGCACTCGGTTTCCACTTCGGCAGGATTGGAGAAGGAAAGATTGGTTTTCATGATTGTGTGATTCCAGTATCGTCGGCGGGAAGGGATTTGCGCAAGAGTTGTCGGGAGAGGACGATATATGAGAAATTGAGAGTCGAAACTCACCTATGGCAGTTCGGCAGAGGGGCCATCGTCGTCCTCATCCCCTTCCAGTTTTTTCCAGATAACAAGACAGGGGATGCCAACTGCAATCGAGCATATCAGCCACCCCACATCCTTTGTCATTGGAGCGAAGAAAAAAGCCAGCAGCGCCAGACCGCACAAGCCTTTGGCGATGGTCCGGGCGACTCGTCTAAGCATAAGTTCCTCAACGTCGGTCGGTTCTAAACAATTATAGAGGCACCACTAATCTCTTTCCTTACCACAGTTTGTCCCACCATCTGCATACTGCGATGTTGTGACCAGCCTAGCTCCAATCCGGAGGATCCGGCCCCTTAGCAATGCGGCTGAGTGCCAACGCACGTCCTTGGCAGTTCAGGATGAAGGCGGATAAGAAGGAGAAGTTTCAGATTTGGTATTCGTTCGACATCACAGCACAACGATGGTGATTCCCAGGTTCCGCCTGCCCAGATCGTTGTCCCGCGTCAGTTCGGGGTGGGCCTTGAGAAGGGCCCACGCCTGCTCGTCGGAGCGAGCCCAGTTCTCGCCAAAAATGCAGGCGCGAATCTCGCCCCGGCTTACCATCTCGGCTAGGCGCCGTTGCGCCGCGATGCGGATATCGCCGCCGGCCCCACTCGATCCGTAGCCGTGGATCAGCTTGATCACAGCACAGACAGTCTGACGCGCGCGGGCGAGCTCGCGATCCAGTTGTTGCACGGCTTCAGTGACGGTCGGCATCCCGGCTTCGAGGTTGATGGTCTTGATGGTGTGGCCTCCGCTGCCTGGGTTCACGAACCGGACTTATGCCGGGCTTCCATCTCGCGGCCGCCCGTGCTGCGTATCATCACCTCTCATACCGGCCCGGAAGAATGGTGAACTTCTTTCGCCCGCCGATGCGGTAGGTTTCAAAATCATCGTGGTCTATAGTCAGGATCAAGCTCAGGGATTCGCGGGCGGCGAGATGCACCAAAGTAGCGTCGGCGAAGTCCATGGGACGGTCGCGGTATTTCGTCATCAAAGCATGAACCTCCGGCAATTCTTCATGGGTGATGGCTGCCAGCCTTACCGATCCCGCACTTAGCAGGGTCCAAAGGCCCCGGATATCTCCAAGGTCCCGGCTGGTCAGATGAAAAGCCTCGGTCAGGACGGCCTCAGTGGTCAGCAGAGGCAGGGGAGTCGCGTTGAAGGCCTGACGGCATGCGCTGTGCCACTCGTCGTCGCGATCGAGTAAGGCGAGAATTACGCCCGCGTCAATGAGAGCGCTGGCGTTCATGCTTGCGTCTTATGATTTCTCGTACCCGCTGGGAAGCCTGCGAGGCACGATGGGGATTGCCGCCGGCGAGAGAACCGATCACTGTCTCCACCCGCTTGCGGATGCGAGCCTGCTCGGCTTCATCTCCATTACGCGAATTGCGCCGCTGGTGCATCCAGTCCGCAGTAATCTGGTCCAGCAGCTGTGCCAGGGACGTGCCTTTCCGGCGAGCTTCACTTTCCAGTTCAGCCTTCTTTTGCGCGGAAATGCGCCAGCTATAGACCTGGTCTTTCATGCACTACAGTGTAGTGCAATCGACCATCGAGGTCAAGCCATCTGGCCGTGCGGTGATCGCACCGTGGCTCTCCGTCCACACTGTGCTTCACGGCCCACACTCCACGAACGTCCATCCGCTCCTAACCCGCGTCCAATGAGTGTTTTCCGTGATGGCTGTCCTCGTGCGATCTCTTCTGGCGGGCAGTGACCCAAGGAGGAATATATGACGCAACTCAACTTGTCCGGCAGGCAGTCCAGCAACTCGCAGCCGAAGTCAACTGCAGAACCCGAAGGCGGATCGATCAAGAACCAAACCGTGGGCGCGCTGGGAGCGCTGGCCATGTTTGCCGCCGTGATCGTTATCGGCAGCTGCTCTCGCAGCGGCAAGCCAGTAGCGGTGCAGCAACCCGCTCAACCAGTGGCGCCGGTCTCGGCCCCAGCAGTCGCGGTACCGGCCGCGCCCCCCGTGCCGGTTCAGGCGAAGGCGAAGGCAAGAGTAAAGTGGCACCGGGCGGCAACTCTTTCCTATGTCAACCGGGAGTACGGACTCTCCCTCAACTTTCCTCGAACCTATCGGCTGAAGACCGAACCGGCATCTGCCTCGACGGATCCGCTGCAGATGAATTTCGTCCAGCCCGGCGGGGTAATGCTCGCGGCAGTGGAGATGTCCGGCAACTCGTATCCGGGGACAGACTTCAAATCTGCGCTGGTCAATGTCAGCGTGAATACGGGCATGACTTCCGATGCTTGCGCCCAATTTGCATTTCCCGAGCCCGGCCAGGGAACGGACACGTCCTCACCGGCAAAGACTGACGAGGTCAAAATTGGCGCCGTTGAGTTCCACGAAGTCGAGAACCCCGGCGGTGCCATGATGAAGCAGGCTAACGCCCGCTACTATCACGTCTTCAACCAGGGGACCTGCTATGAATTTGCCCTAGGAATCGGGACCGACGGCGACGCCAATCTGGAGGAAATCACGCCAGTCGATCGTGACCAGGTGTTTGCCAGGCTGGAAAAGATTCTGGCCACGGTAAAATTTCAGCCCGCCGTGATGCCCGAGACCCGGACTGCGGAGACCCAGACTACGGACACCCAGACTCCAGCAACCCAGGCCCCAGTTCCGTCGGTCGCCGCTACTGCTCCGGCCGAATCTTCGACGAAGCCGCAACCCGAGGTGACGAAGCCAAACTTCTAGCCGGTTGGAGAACCCACAACTGAATTGCCCGGACTGCCGGCGCTAGGCGGCGGTCCGGTCTTCTGACTGAATGGAGATGCGTAGGTTTTGAAGCCGGCGCGCTGCATGCCCCGAATCGCCTCCGGGTTTTTCATGAAGGTGTTCCACACAAAGCCGGTGCGAGCGTTCTCCGCCATCAGCAAAGTGATTCCAGTGTCAATGGCAACCACATCGCTGTCATACCAGTTTTTGAGCGGATTGAAAGCGTTCACGAATCCGTACGTGCTCCAGGTGTTCGGGTAGTGGTTTCGGATGTTGCGAAGCACACGCATGACCGGCTGTGGCAGAAATGGCAGCGATCCTCCGGTGGCGCTGGGAACCACGGTGCCATCGATGGGACCCATGGCGGGAGGGCCGCCCCAAACCACGTAGCCTTTGTCCGAATCCGACGCGGTAATACCCCACAGGTCATCGCTGTAGTCGGGGAACTGTTTTCCCAGTTCAACGCAGAAGCGCCGATGCACATCGGTGGCGATGGTGGAATTCTGAAAATAATCCGCATAGCGGTCGCGCTTGCCCCGGAAATCGAACCAGGCCTGGGAATACTGGTGCACGAACAGGGGCGCGAACGACCCTATATAACGCAACCCGTCATACTCAAAGATGTTTCGCTTCCAGGCGTCCCAGGTTTCCGCCTTCAGTGGATGGGAAGACGAGCCCATGCCCAGCAAATACATCATCATCAGCTCGCTGTAGTAATCCCAGCGGTAGGGAAGGAATCCCACTTCCGGGAGCCAGCCATGAGGCAGCAAATTCGTGTCCTCCGAGAGCCAGGTCCAGTCCACGCGATCGAAAATCGCGCGGGCCAGATCGCGGATTTCCGAATTCTCGAAATGCTGTCGGCAGCATAGGATGCCGCACAGCAGAATGGCGGTGTCCACGGAAGAGATTTCCGAATCCCACAGTCTTTCGCCGGTGTTGACGTTGGCGAAGTGATAGAAAAATCCGCGGTGGTGGGGCAGGGTCTTCCACAGAAAGCGCAGTGAGTTCAGCACACGCGCACGCGCCTCATTCAACGAAATAAATCCGCGCTTTTCTCCGATGCAGAGCGCCGACAGGCCAAAGCCGGTGGCTGCGATGCTGGCCACCACGGCATTGTCGGTGGATGCCTTCCGTGCGTTGCACCGGTCTTTGACCAGGCCGGTCAACGGATTGGCCTCCTCCCAGAAGTAGCAAAAAATGGTTTGCTGCAGGTCTTGCAGGAACTGGTCGTCGTCCGGGGAAAGAGAAGTCCTGATCGGCGGCGGCGCGGGCCGGGCGTGCTCGTCCGGCGAGGGCGCTAAAAAGGAAGCGAATCCCCATCGCTTGCAGGGCAGGCAAATTCCCAGGCTGGCCATCTGTCTGAGAAACTGCCGGCGGGAACCGACTATGGGGCCAAACTTCCTCTCATCCACCTCACAAATCTAAACGATCCTGCCTCGAGGAACGATGGTGGAGGGCAAACTAGGGTAACAGGAATGGTTACACCGCCTGAGCCTAAAGACCTTGACGAAAGAGGAGGCGAGACTAAAAATCTGGTCTGCAGCCGGGCATCGTAGAATATGGCAATGAAGGTAGCGGGATGACGGGAAAACGCAGGCTGGTCATGTGGACGGCAACCATGGTCATTGCCGGCTTGATCATCACCGCGATCCTGCTGACCCATCCCCATGCCCGGCCCATGACGCTGCAGGGCGCGGTGATCCGGCAGGACGCCGATCCTACCAAGGAACTGCCCCTGGCCGATGTTGACATCGAGGCGCTCTCCAACGGCGCTGTAATCGGAAAGGGCAAGTCGGATGCCTCCGGCCTGTTCACGGTTATATTGCGTACCCGGTTCTGGATTGGCCGCTCGGTCATGCTCCGCTTCCGGCATGGAGACTACCAACCGCTGGACCTGAAAGAGTTCGTGGGAGACAAGCTATACGTCGCCCACATGCTGCCTGTGCCGCACGAGGCCAAGCCTGCCAATCGTCCCATGATCACGGTGTCGAATGTCCTGGCCCGCTATTCGATCAAGACCACCAATACGGTCAATGTGGGGAGCGCGGTCAAGACCTTCGAAGTGGTGAACACCGGTAATGTGCCTTGCCGGAAACAGCCGCCCTGCTCCCCGGACGGGCAATGGAAGGCTGCCATCGGCGGGGCGTCGCTCGACGCAGGCGAAGGCAATGAATTTCGCAACGCGCGAACCTCGTGCATTGCGGGGCCGTGTCCGTTTACCAAGGTCGAAACGGAAGATTTCCTGCAGGGCGGACGCGAGGTGAATGTATCGGCCCGGAACTGGTCTGACACGGCCACATTCCTGCTGGAAGCCGAAGTCTTTCGTCCCATGGTCAGCGACATGGTCCGGACCTCGCATCCCGTGAAGTTCGGCCAGGCGCTGAACTTTACCGTGCCTGGATCCGCGGAAGGGGTCAGCATTCAGGCCGAGATCAATGGCGAGACTATCACCTTTCCCTTTGGCCCGAATCTTTACCTGAGCTGGGCCGAATGCAATTCGCGCGTCAATAAAGATCAGACGAAAGTTTATCGCTGCGAACTCAAGCCTGGATATAAGTTCCCGTAGATCTCGTCGATCGGCGCAACCCGCCGCCCTCCGTTGTATCGACCGGGGTCAATAGTCCCATGGGCTCGAAACAACCAGGAGCGCCGTGCCCGTCTGATCGCAGGTGCCGCCGGAGACGGTATAATCTCCGCTAATCTCGCCTTTGTCCCGGTCCAGCGTCCCCAGGAAAACGAAGGTGCCATTGGTCGTTTCAATTTCAAGAGCCACGGTCGTGCCCATGATGAAGCTGCCAGAGGGAAACGCTCCGGGGGTGATCGTCCCTGTAGTAAAGCAGGATGTATTGAAAGCAACTTTGCCGCTGATCCCAAAACTACCCTCAGGATCAGCATTGGCATTCTGTGCCACGTCGCCGGCCACGTTGAATGTTGTTCCTCCGGAAGTCGTAAAGGTGCCGTTCAGAATGTTAGCGATGTAGGGTATCTCGCTGCCGTTAAGAGTTCCGTGGTCGCCGTCCGCACATCCGCCCTCGACGGCATAGGTGCCGGTGAGGGTGCCACCGCCGAAACTGCCGGTGAAAGTGATGACCTGTCCAGCCACCGCAGCAGAGCTTAAGGAGATGTTGCCGCTTGTCAGATCACCCGTCAGGCCCACGATGGCCAGGCGATCAAAGCAAGCCGAACCCTGGACATGCACAATGCCGGTTGCCGTGTTCCCAGATTGATCGATACTCCCGGAAATAGTCAGGGGAGATTTTCCGGGAACCGCGGATGTCGTGCTGAATTGCCAGTTCGTTACGATGTCCTGGCCGTGCGGTGTTGGATCTGGCCCTTTTGGATCGGGAAATCCTGATTTGCCTGCGGCATCGTAACCTCCTCCACACCCACAGAGTAGAACTGCCGCAGAAAGCCACAAGATGTTCGCCCAATGCTTCATAAAGTCTCTCCCCACAAAGATTTTGAGCCGCTGTAGCCTCGAATCCTTCCGTCGCGTTAGAAATGGCATTCCCCGGGGTCTCAGCGTCGAATTCGGAGCACGTGCATCTGGGGGGATAAACTGGACGGCGCGGTGCGTGCCTGGCCGGCGCTTTCGTTCTGAAACATGCGTATGGGTTTACCAGCGGCAAGCGGGTGCCACCGCCCCAACCGCCGCTCACTTACCTCACCGACAGGGGTAGTCAGTCGAACCTCCGAACTACGCCGTTAATCGGTTGTGACCCGAAATGTTTGGTCGCGTCTCCCGTGAAGGTCAGCTGAATGTTCGAATAGGCGACGCTATTTCCGCCGGTGATATCCACCTGCAAAGTAGAGTTCGGCCCAAAGGGTGCCGGGAAAGTTCCGTTCCCGGTGACGATGACCGGGCCGCTTACCCGAAAGCCATTGGTCAGGGGCGTTACTGTGGCATCGACCATCGTGATGTGGTGGGTATGGGCACCGCGTGCCGAAGGAGACTCCAGGTCGCCGCCGGTTACCCCGAGATCGGAGTGGCCCATGGCCATGGACGCCGAAAAATCGGCCTTGCCATTCCATCTCTTTACCGCCAGGGACCATACGCCACGCATCTCCCAGGGGCCGACGACCTGCCCGCCGATGCTTCGGGGCGTGTAGTCGCTGATCAGTCCACGGAACAGCACGTGTTTCGGAGTTTGAGACAGCGCGCCGGTGCTTACCGCCAGAACCAGCAACCCGACCAGTACCGCTTGCCAGAAACATTTGCCCTTCATGAAAAACCTCCACGCGTGACTCTGGTTTGCGCTTATCGCTTATGGAGGGGTTGGCTTGCAATGCAGGTCCAATAAAGAAGAGATGAAGTTTTGCTGAACCCCTAAGCTACTGAGGGGCTTGCTTCCCGGCGGATTCTGGGGCATTATGACGGCCACCCAAGTCAGGGCCTGTGTGGAGGATTTTACGGCCCAGGAATTCCATTTCGGGGATTTCACACTCGACCAGTCCCAATATCGCCTTCAGCGCGGAGAGCGCCTGATGCGGCTGGAGAAGCTCCCCATGGAGTTGCTTATCCTCCTGCTGGAACGGCGTGGGGCCCTCGTCTCCCGCGAGGAGATCGCCGAGCGCCTTTGGGGCAAGGACGCCTTTCACGATATCGACCACGGCATTAACACTGCCATCCGCAAGATTCGGCTGGTCTTGCGGGACGACCCCGAGAAGCCCCGTTTCGTAGAAACCGTGACGGGGCGGGGATACCGCTTTGCGGCCACGGTGATCTGCGGCAATGGGGATTCCACCCCGCAGGCGGAGCTCCCCACATCGCCAGTTCAGACAGCTTCGGCCCCTGCAGTTCTATCTCGGGAGCAGAAAGGCGCTCGCGTCGAAAAAGGCGCCCGGCCCCTCGTAGAAGCGCAGCTCGATCCAGGTCCCGCCTTAGGACGTACTCCCGGATTTTGGAACAACCGCCGCTTGGTGGTTACGGCTGGTGCCGCAACCCTAGTCATTGTTTCCGTACTGGCCGCATGGCGCATCTTTTTTGCTAGGCCCGTGCTGAGCGAGACCGACGTTATCCTGCTGGCGAGCTTCGTCAACAAGACCGGAGACCCCATCTTCGATAACTCCCTGGACAAAGCCCTCGAAGTCAAACTTACCGAATCTCCTTTTTTGAGCCTCCTCCCGGAGGCAGACGTCCGCCGGACCATGGGTGCGATGCGGCATGATCCAAACGAACCAGTGACGCAGGAACTGGGCATCGAAATCTGCAAGCGAGACGGGCTCAAAGCCGTGGTGGTGCCGGAAATCGATGCCTTCGGTGGCAAGTACCTCATCACCCTGGAAGCGATCGACGCGCGAAATCAAAAGGTTATCGCGCTAACCGGGGCGGAAGCGGAGACCAAGGATAAGGTGATCGCTGCTTTGGGCAAAGCCGGTTCCCAGTTGCGAAGGCGATTGGGCGAAAGCTTGGGTTCTCTCGACAAATACGATGCTCCCCTCGATCTTGCGACCACAAGTTCCTTGGAGGCTCTGCAAGCCTACAGAACCGGACAGACTCTATATCGATCCGGCAAACGACAAGAGTCCATCGTGTTTTTTGAGCGCGGCGTCGAGTTGGACCCGCAATTCTGTTCTGCCTACAGCATGCTCGGGAGTGCCTATCACAGCATCGGTGACGGCCAGGCTTCCAGAAAGAACTTTGCCAAGGCCTTCGAGCTTAAGGACCGCCGCCTCACCCAGGAAGAGAATTTTCAGACTACGGCGTTCTATCATTCCGCCATAACCGGTAACCTGGAAAAGGAGATAGCTGTACTTGCCTTGTACAAGCAGGCCTATCCGCGCAGCGCGTTTGCGCATAACCTGCTGGGAATCGCCTACGCCCAGCTGGGCAGAATCGAGGAGGCCCGGCAAGAGTTCTATTGGGCGATTGACGATGCTCCGGTGCCCTCTTCCCAGCACTACGGCAACGCCAGCCAGGTGCTCATGATCCTGGGCCGTTTTGAGGAAGCCAAGAAATTACTCGACCAATGGCGCCAGAAGGGGTCTCCGACGCCTCTGCAAAGAAGCGTACGTTACCGAATCGCCTTTTTCGAGAACGATGCTGCAACCATGGAACGGATCACCCGTGAAACCCCGGCCAATGACATGATGTGGCTCGAGTCACGGAAGCCGTTCGCGTTCGCACGCGGTGACTTCGGCAAACTCCGTTCGCTCAGTGAAACCCTGGTGAAACAACAGAGCGACGCAAAACGGATGGACAATGTTGCCTCTGAGCTTGCCTGGCATGCCTGGTTTGAATCCTATGCAGGGAACGGTGCCGTGGTCGGCAAGCTCTGCCGCCAGGCGGAGGAGGCCAGTCAAGACAGCGCCTGGCTCGCGCCTTGTGCCCTGGCCCTGGCGGTTGCCGGCGACGTGGCACAGGCGGAACAGCTGGCAGAGAGAAATGAGCGGCTGCGCCCTGAGGATACACTGAATCAGAAGACGAATTTGCCGCTTCTGCGTTCCGTCGTCGAGCGCACACGAGGAAATGCCGCCCAGGCTGTGGAACTGCTCGGGCCGCTCTCGCCATACGAAGAAAACTGCTGGCAGATTCCCTATCACCGTGCGAAAGCCTACTTGGCCGCAGGAGAAAAAGATAAGGCCGCCGCCGAGCTGGAGAAACTCCTCAGTCATCGCGGATGGCTCAATCGGGAAATGTTTGCTCCCCTGGCGGAGCTCGATCTGGCGCGCGCCTACGCCGCGCAAGGAGACCGTGAGGAAAGCCGCAAGGCCTACGATGATTTCTTCGCCACATGGAAAGACGCGGACTCGGATATCCCGATACTGCGGCAAGCCAAAGCCGAATATAAGAAACTCACCGCAAGCGCATCGGTTACCGCCGCTATGTCGCGGAAGAGCCCATCATTGTAGGATCACTCGCCAAGGCCAGCGCCCTTTGCGCGAACGGGCGACGGCTTCTCTAGCCTCTTTGTCGGCGGTGCTGCGGCGTTCGGTTCCGCGCTTGCCTCACAGCTGCTTGCCCTTAGCCAGCGCCCTCGCTCACCTCTGTCTTATACTGACCTCGAAATGTGGACACCTCAGTCGGGGTGAGAATTGTGGTGGTGTTGATGAAGACCGCGTTGCTGGCTGGTCTGGTGATACTGACGACTGGATTGTTCGGACAGAGTGCAATCCCGGCTGGGACGATATTGCCCCTGCGCTTGAGCTCTTCGCTGAACACAAAAAAGAGCAAGGCCGGGCAGGTTGTGACCGCACGCCTTATGCAGGATGTTCCGTTGCCTTCCGGTGGCAAGATTCGCGCTGGGTCCAAAGCGATCGGCCTGATACTCGACGTGGTCCAAGCGCGTAGCGGCGCCAGAGCAGAACTCTCATTGCAGTTCGATACACTCGAAGTTTCGAAGAGAAGGATCCCGATGACCACGAACCTCAGGGCCCTGGCATCCCTGATGGAGGTCGAGCAAGCACAGATTCCAAGCAGCGGGCCCGACCGGGGAACTTCAGAAAATTCCTGGACCACAGAACAGATTGGAGGCGATGTTGTTTACCGAGGCGGTGGGCCGGTGGCTAACGGATTGGGAGAGGTCGGGAAACCCGCAACCGGCGGAGTGTTGGTCCACGTCGCGGCCAAGCCCGATACGAAGTGCCGGGGCGATCTCAGCCGTAGCGATGGTCCGCAAGCATTGTGGCTCTTCTCCGCCGACGCGTGCGGGACTTATGGCTTCCCGAATTTGAATATTGTCCGCGCGGGCCGCGCCAGCCCGATCGGCCAAATTACTCTTGCCTCCGAGAAAGACTTTGCCGTAATGGGAGGTAGCGGAATCCTGCTCCGTGTGAAATGAGCCTCGGTGCGCCCGGATTTCGGGTTGCTCAAGTCTGGAATCAAGATGCGGGCGTCTCGCTAGCGCCCTTTGCGCGAACGGGCGACGGCTTCTCTGGCCTCTTTGTCAGCGGTGCGGCGGCGTTCGGTTTCGCGCTTGTCCCATAGCTGCTTGCCTTTGGCCAGGGCGAGTTCAACTTTCACTCGTCCATTCTTGAAATACATCCGGGTGGGAATAAGCGTCAGACCCTTCTGCTGGGTCTTGCCAATGAGCTTGCGAATCTCCTCCCTGTGAACCAGCAGCTTGCGGGTTCGCAAGGGCGCGTGGTTGAAGATGTTGCCGTGGTCGTAAGGGCCGATGTGGCAGTTCAAGAGCCAGAGTTCGCCATCTTTGAGCAGTCCGTAGGAGTCTTTGAGATTGGCTTGTCCGGCACGGACGGACTTGACCTCGGTGCCGGTCAGGGCGACTCCGGTTTCGAATTTCTCCAGCAGGAAATAGTTGTGGGCGGCCACCCGGTTAACCGCGGCATCGCGCTGGCCGGCGGCGGTGGGGTCGCGCCGGGGGTTCTTCTCGGGGTTCGGCTTGGTTTGATGGGTCGACGTGCGGGCCATGGCTGTAGCTAGCTTATCGCATACGGTTCTGATATGGGCGCGAGCGTCCGCGCTGGGGGAGGAATAGACGATCGAGGGGCGGCGCGCATCGAGGCTATCCGCATCTAGGCTATCAAGGGATGGGAGCGAGGAATTCCGCCGGCCGTGAAGGGTAAACGCTGCCGCCCAATCTGGTAACGCCTTAAGGACTAAGACTAATGAGTAACTGCTACCACAGCAGTCACTTCCACGGCTGAGGAGCAATGCTATAATCAGCCAGCTTACTTCTCAAATCAGCGCATTTTCAGCGGCCTGGCCCGGGGTTTTTGGCCGATCCCCGAGGGAAGACTGCCTGCGAGGGATCGAGTGAAGACACGCCTGATTCGCCCGGCAGCAATCGCATTGCTCGTGCTTGCGGTGACCCTGCCGATCGGCGCCGCCGATAGCGCCAAGTCGCTCTTTAAGAAAGCCAAAGACGCCGAAGCTCGCCAGAACTATGAAGCCGCCTACGATTTGTACAAACAGGCCTACGAACAGAAGCCTACGGATTTGGCCTATCGCGCCTCGTACGAACGCACCCGCTTCCTGGCTGCCGCCTCGCACGTACATCGTGGGCAATTATTGCGGGATGCGGGCAAGTTGCAGGAAGCCCTGACTGAATTTCAGAAAGCCGCCGAGATCGATTCCTCCAGTTTCATCGCCCAGCAGGAAATCCGCCGCACCCAGAAGATGATCAATGATGCGGGCAACGCGCCGCCGACTTCGGCTGCGCCGCCCCCCACCGGCCTGCAAAAACGGGTGCAGGAGGCCCAGGGCCCGGTTGATTTGGCCGCCATCTCGAACGTTCCCATCACGCTCAAGATGACCGAGGACACCAAGATCATTTATGAAACCATCGGCAAACTGGCGGGACTCAACGTATTGTTCGATCCGGACTACACTTCGCGGCGGATCAAGATCGAATTGAATGGGGTTTCGGAGCAGGAAGCCCTGGAGATCGTCGCGCTGGAATCCAAGACATTCTGGCGGCCGGTAACACCGAATACGATATTCGTCGCATCCGACAACCCGGCCAAGCGCAAGGAAATTGAACAAAGCGTTATCAAGACTTTCTACCTGGCGAACCTGTCGCAGCCGACCGAACTGCAGGATGTGGTCAACGCCCTGCGGCAAATCCTGGAGATCTCCCGCATCCAGCCCCTACCTTCGCAGGGCGCGCTGGTAGTCCGCGGCACGCCGGACCAGATTGCGCTGGCGGAAAAACTGGTCGGCGATCTCGACAAGGCGCGTCCGGAAGTCATCGTCGAAGTGGCCATCATGCAGGTCAGCCGTGACAAGACGCGGAACCTGGGAATCAGTCCGCCCACCAGCGCCACCGTGGCCTTGCAGGACAATTTCACCACCAACAATACCGTCACCAATACGGGCACCAACAATAGCGTAAGCAGCACTTCGGGAACGGCGAACCAGATCAACCTGAACCGGCTGGGCAACCTGAACGCGACCGATTTTGTAGTTACAATTCCTCCCGCCACGGCCACTGCGCTGTTCAGTGACAGCAGTACAAAACTTATCCAGAACCCGCAGGTTCGAGCGGTGGATGGGCAGAAGGCATCGCTCAAAATCGGCGACCGGGTGCCGGTCGCAACCGGTTCGTTTCAGCCGGGCATCGGCGGCGTGGGCATCAACCCGTTGGTCAACACTCAGTTCCAGTATCTGGACGTCGGCGTGAACATTGACATCACGCCTAAGGTGCATGCCGGGCGCGAAGTCACGCTGAAAGTCTCGATGGATATTTCATCCGTGACCGGGCAATCAAACATTGGCGGTATCAGCCAGCCGGTGATCGGCCAGCGCAAGATCGAACATGAAATCCGCCTGAAGGAAGGCGAAGTCAACATCATGGGCGGAATCTTGGAAGACCAGGACATCCGCTCCCTGAACGGCATTCCCGGACTGGCGCAGATTCCCCTCCTGAAGTACCTGTTCTCGCAGACCAACGTTGAGCACAAGGAAAACGAGATCGTTTTTGCCCTGATTCCGCACATCATTCGGGCGCGTGACGTAAATGAACTGAATGAGAAGGCGCTGGAAGTGGGAACGGCGTCGGCCATCGAGTTGCGGCGCACCAGTGAGGCCCAGCCACCCGCGCCGGTGAACCAGCCAGCTCCGGCGGCTCAGACGCAGGCGCCCGCACCGCAAGCGCAGGCCGCCCCAGCGATGGCTGCCGGCGAGGCCAGCTTTGTCTTCGATCCGGCCAGCCTGACGCAGGCGCCCGGTTCGACTTTCGCGGTCAATGTGTTGCTCAAGGGGGCGGAGAACGTATATTCCGTGCCTTTGCAGGTGAGCTACGATCCGAAAATCTTACAAGTGGTGAACGTGTCGAACGGTGGGCTGCTCTCGCAAGACGGCCAGGTAGTGGGGATCGTACATCGCGATGATGACTCGACCGGCACCTTGCAGATTTCCGCCACGCGGCCGCCGGGAACAGCCGGTGTCTCCGGACAAGGCACGGTAGTGACTCTGACCTTCATGGCCAAGGGCAGCGGGCAGTCCACCCTGGCAATTTCGAAAGGGGGGGCCCGCGATCCGGCGATGCGCGCCCTGCCCGTGGCTGGAGCTGTGGCCACGGTCACGGTGCAGTAGCGCGCGGGGGCTCATCGAGATGCCGGGGAGTATTTGGAAGCCAGCTTTGCCCGGCGTCATGCTGAGCTTGCGAAGCATCGGGCGTGGAGCGCCACTGCGGCGGGCAGGCTATGGCGTGGCTGCACGCTAGATCCTTTGGGACTGAAGTCCCTCAGGATGACGCCGCTCTAAATGGAAAACCACTGCCACGAACCCCCCGGAGAGCTTAAAGTCTGGGCCGTTTTCGATGATAATAGTCTAATGAAGTCTGCCGCCCTGAAACCCAGCTCCGCACGCGGCCTCCGCGGGTTCACGCTCATTGAATTGATCGTGGCCACTGCCATCCTGGTGATCTTGACCGGGCTGGCCGTGCCCATAGCGCGGGTGGCCATCATGCGGGCCAAAGAGCGTGAGTTGCGCCACGATCTCTGGGAAATGCGCGACGCCATTGATCGCTACAAGGACGCCGCCGATCGCCAGGCGTTCCAGATCAAGGTGGGTACCGAGGGTTACCCCCCAGACCTGGACACGCTGGTGAAGGGGGTGGACGTGGGCGGCAAGAAGGTCCGCTTCCTACGGCGCATTCCTATCGATCCCATGACCAACAGCACGGAATGGGGCCTGCGCTCTATGCAGGACGACCCAGACTCGGATTCCTGGGGTGGACAGAACGTCTTCGACGTGTTTACCAAGGCGCAAGGCACCGGGCTTGACGGCACGGAGTACAGGACCTGGTGATGGCAAAACTCAGCAACCGGCGGGACCGCGGTTTTACCTTGATCGAGCTGATGATCGTCATCAGCATGATCCTGATCCTGGTGTCGATCTCGATTCCAGCCTACAACCAGTCCATTCTGCGGGCCAAGGAATCGGTTCTGAGGCAGGACCTGTTCCAGCTGCGCTCCCTCATTTCGCAATACACGCTGGATAAGCAGAAAGCGCCGCAATCGCTCGACGACCTGGTACAAGCCGGATACATCAAACAGCTCCCCAACGATCCCATGACCGGCAGCAGCAGCACCTGGACCGTGGACCAGGAGGACTCGGTGATGTCGGTGGACCAGCAGGAACCGGGCATCAGCGACGTGCACAGCGGGGCCTCGGGAATATCGAGCGACGGCACGGCCTACAGCAGCTGGTAGATGTGGTCGCGGGCGACCCGCCTGCGGCTATTGAGGTGGAGAGTCCCGCGGGCGATCGCCTGCGACCACACCATTTGAACAGTTTCAGCCCAGGCACTAACATCTAAGTCATGCCGGTTGAAACCGAAATCGCTTCCTCCACCTACACTCCCATCCGCGCGCCGCGCGGGACCCTGATCGCCTGCAAAAGCTGGCAGCAGGAAGCCGCCATGCGCATGTTGATGAACAACCTGGACGAAGAAGTTGCCGAACGTCCGAGAGATCTGGTGGTCTATGGCGGCACCGGCCGGGCGGCGCGCAGTTGGGAGGCCTACTACGCGATTGTGGCTTCGCTGAAGAATCTTGAAAACGACCAGACCCTGCTGGTGCAGTCAGGCAAGCCGGTGGGCGTGTTCCAGACCCATGAATATGCGCCGCGCGTGCTGATCGCCAATTCCAACCTGGTGGGTCACTGGTCCAGCTGGGAAAAATTCAACGAGCTGGAGCGTGCCGGCCTGATGATGTACGGGCAGATGACGGCAGGTTCGTGGATCTATATCGGTTCGCAAGGGATCGTGCAGGGGACGTTCGAAACCTTCTCGGCGGCCGGGGAAAAACATTTCGGCGGCGATCTCCCGGGCAAACTGATCGTGAGCGGCGGCATGGGCGGTATGGGCGGCGCTCAGCCGCTGGCCGCAACCATGACCGGAGCGGCCTTCCTCGGCATCGATGTGGATGCCGAGCGCATCAAGAAGCGGCTGAAAACCGGGTACTGCGACTTCATGGTCACTACCCTCGACGAGGCCTTGCGCATCCTGAAGAACGCGCTGCGAAAGAAAGAAAATGTTTCCGTCGGGCTGGTGGGGAATTGCGCTGACGTCATTCCGGAGCTGGCTGAACGTGGCGTGTTGCCCGACATTCTGACCGACCAGACCTCGGCGCATGATCCGCTGAATGGCTATGTGCCCAACGGAATGACCTTGCCCGACGCGTTGGAACTGCGCCGGCGCGATCCGCAGGCCTACCAGGAGCGCTCGCTCGATGCCATGGCCCGCCACGTCGAAGGCATGCTGCGCCTGCAGAAAATGGGCGCCGTGACCTTTGACTACGGAAACAATATTCGAACCTTTGCATTCCAGCGCGGAGTGAAGAATGCCTACGATTTTCCTGGTTTTGTTCCGGCCTATATCCGCCCTCTATTCTGCGAAGGACGCGGTCCGTTTCGCTGGGTCGCACTCTCAGGAGAGCCATCCGATATTGCCGTGACCGACGACCTGGTGCTGGAGCTGTTCCCGGAAAACAAGATTCTCCGCCGCTGGATTGACCTGGCGCGCAAGCGCATAAAGTTTCAGGGACTGCCCGCGCGCATCTGCTGGCTGGGCTATGGGGAGCGGGCACAATTTGGACTGGCGATGAACGATCTGGTGAAGAAAGGCAAACTCAAGGCGCCGATTGTGATCGGCCGCGACCATCTCGATTGCGGCTCGGTCGCCTCCCCATTCCGCGAAACCGAAAGCATGAAAGATGGCAGCGATGCAGTCGCGGACTGGCCGCTACTCAACGCTCTGCTCAACACCGCAGCGGGTGCGTCCTGGGTCTCGATCCACAATGGCGGCGGCGTGGGCATCGGCTATTCCCTGCACGCCGGCCAGGTCACAGTGGCCGATGGCACTGAGATGATGGCCAAGCGAATTGAGCGTGTGCTGACCACCGACCCAGGTATGGGGATTATTCGGCATGCAGACGCAGGCTACGACGAAGCGGCGAAGTTCGCGGCGAAGAATGGTGTAAAGGTGCCAATGCCCATGTAGGGACGGGTCTCCGACCCATCCAGGCCGAGCAAAGCTCGGCTGGGTTTTGTTATTGGTGAAATACTGCGGCGAAGAGGTAAAGCGTAGCCGAACGGCGCTCGACCGGATGGCTCAGAGACCGTCCCCACACAATCCGTCCCCACACCGTCGCTGTTAAACTAATTACCCTGTGACCCGTCCTGCGAAAACCGAAGCACCGAGCGATCGCGCACTTCTGCTGGTCAACATCAATCAGCTTCTTACGCTACGCTCTTCTTCGGGAGGCTCCGGCCCTCGACGGGGCCTGGATCTGCAGGAACTCGGCATCATTAAAGATGGCGCGGTTCTGTCAGTAGGAAAAAAGATCGTCGCAGCCTGCAAGACCAGAGACGCGCTGCGCGATCCATGGATCAAAAAGAACCGCAAGAAAATAGTCGAGCTCGATTGCGCCGGGCAGGTGGTCCTGCCCGGATTCGTGGACTCGCACACCCATCCCGTTTTCGTTGCGCCAAGGCTGGTGGATTTTGAGAAGCGCATCGCAGGCGCGAGCTACGAGCAGATCGCGGATGCTGGCGGCGGCATTCGTTCGAGCCTGGAGGATGTACGCCAGGCCGGCAAGAAGCTGTTGAGCGAGAAAGTGCTGAGCGCGCTGCACGAAATGGCAGAGCAGGGCACGACCACGGTCGAAGCCAAATCAGGCTACGGCTTGACGCTTGACTCCGAAATCAAATCGCTCGAAGCCATCCGCGGCGCAGCCGCCAGATGGCCGGGAACGGTGGTCGCAACCCTGCTGGGCGCGCATGTTGTGCCTGCAGAATTTAGCGGCCGGTCGCAGGAATATGTCGAGGTGGTTTGTAAACAGATGGTCCCGCTGGTCGCCGAGAGAAAGCTGGCGCAGTTTGTGGACGTTTACACCGACCGCGGCGCTTTTACCGCCGAGGATACGGAAAAAATCTTCGATGCAGCCAAGAAGCACGGCCTGGGACTGCGGGCGCACGTCTGCCAGTTGAGCGAGACTGCGCTGCGGCCGCTGTTGCGTTTCAACGTCGCCTCATTCGACCACATGGACCACGCCAGCGAAAGTGACATCCGTCTGCTGGCGAAATCCGAGACGGTCGCTACCCTGGTGCCGGGCGCAAATTATTTTCTGGGCCTCGACAGTTTTCCGCCCGCGCGCAAACTGATTGATTCCGGCGTAGCGGTCGCGCTGGCCACCGACTACAACCCGGGCTCGTCCCCGACGCTCAACATGCCGTTCGTCCTGTCCCTGGCATGCACTCACTTGAAGATGTCACCCGCCGAAGCGATCTCGGCCGCCACGGTAAACGGCGCCTGGGCGTTGCGCCTGCAGGAGCGAAAAGGATCCATCGAACCGGGCAAGGATGCGGATCTGGCGGTTTTCGAGGTAGAAGACTATCGCGAGATCGCCTATTGGGTGGCGTCGAACCGCTGCGCATTTACAGTTCTCAACGGAGCCATGGCGACCTCCCGGCCGCACTAGTGCGAGCCAGCAAGGCCCCGATTTGAGCGAACCCAACTCCGTTGTTATAATCGGGTCTGTTCCAAACGCTTCCAGTGTCTTGACTGCCTAGATTGACTGGCAAAATCCGTCAAAGTCCTCGCGTGCCAGACGACGCACCCGGCGCCGGCAGAAGACAAGCTGTGAGCCCAATGTGGCCAGGTAGCTCAGGTGGTAGAGCGCAGCCCTGAAAAGGCTGGCGTCGGCGGTTCAACTCCGTCCCTGGCCACCACATTTCAAAGGGACTTAAGTCGAAACTTCGAAAAGCCTTCAGCCCAGGTTCAGCCCAGGATTCGGGCAACTTACTTCAATTCACCGCTGTACTGCTTGATTTCAGGATGGCTTCGAGCACTTGCCCTTGAGCGGCCATCCGGTCGTCGCTGATACTGTGAGCATAGAGTTGAAGCGTCGTTTTCACATCCGAATGCCGTAGCAGGGCTTGCACGGTCTTCGGGTCGGTCTTCGAGCGCACCAAGAAAGACGCAAGGCTGTGCCGTAGGTTGTGAAACCCGAAGCGTACCTTGTCATACTTGGCCAGCACCCCAGCCTTTACTGCTGCGGGCCGAAGATGGTACTCGACCAGCATGTTGGCGACCCGAGGCTGTTTCCCCTTGCACTTGAAGGACGCGAACACCCAATCTCCAGGCTGGGAGTAGGGGGTCGTATTCTTCCATGCCTGCATGAACTCGGCAAGCAAAGAATGAAGCGGCACAGGGGCATGCGAAGACTTGCTCTTCGGCACACCGATCTGGCCACACGTCCAAGTGCGACGGACATGAATCTTCGATTGTTCGAAGTCCACATCCTGCCATTGCAGCCCCAAGCATTCCGAGATACGCAGCCCGGTCGCAGAGGCCAGCAAAGTCAGTGTGCGTTCTGGCTCTTGCAGATGCATGAGAAGGTCAAATGCCTGCCTTGGAGTCAGAATCATCGCTTCATAACTGCTGGTCGTTTTGCAGCGAACAAAGCGCATCGGGTTTGACTCCTGATTACGAGGAATGAGCCCGTGGCGTTGGCCGTGCTTGAAAACCAGACTCATCACCCTTCGTATCTTGTCGAGTGTGGGATTCGCCAGTCCTTCGTCCCGCTTCAGAGCCTTCAGCCATTGCTCGATTTCGAGCGGCTGAAGACTGAGGGCGGTCCGTTTGCCCCACCTGTCGATGCAACGGTTCTTGAGAATGCGTTTGTAGCCTGCAATCGTAGTATGGGATTTCGGATCAGCCGTTTCGGTTTGCTCGCCCAGCTCGTGAGTCATAAAGTGTTGGGCTAGGTGTGCAAATGTTATGCGGGGTTTGAAGTCGGGCTCGTTGAGTTGTAGATGCTCCCGCTCTACTTCCGCCCATGCCGCCGATTCAGTCGGGAAGTCATGCACAAGTCCAATCGGAATCTTGTGCTCGACTCTTCGCCCATCGGAGTGCCGGGTTACGAAATAGCGCAACACCCAGTTTTCACCATTCTTGCGGGATTCAATCCGCAAACTTCCACGTTGGAACCGCGCCATTTTAGGTCGTCTCCTGTCTTGGCGCGGGAGACTGCCGTGGGTAGTCTACACTGCGTGCGCGGACGGCATCCGCAAGCTCTGACAAACGAAAGCGCCACACTCGCCGTTTACCCTGACCCAGCGGATAGGCAGGAAGTTCGCCCTGGCGTGCCAGTTCCAGCACGCGACGCGGGCGTAAGCAGAGAAACTTTCCTGCCTCTGCAGCATCAACGAAGGGTTCGCGCTCTGTGTTGGTCGTCATGCTCTGTCATCGCTCGCCGGGTCCATGCAACAAGTGCCCTCGGGCCGCCCTCGTCGCCACAATAAATATCAAAGCCACCGCTGCTGCGACTCCGAGGATTGCGATCATTCCCAACATCGTGAATCTCATGCTGCCTTTTCCGGCTTTGCGATTCCGCCACAGGCTGAATCGGGACACCGATAGCCTTCCAGCTTGCCGTTCGCCCAACTGGTCTTTATCAGTTCCGGGGTTAACCAGAACTTCTTGCGGCATTTGGGACACTCGAACTGGTAGCGTTGCTGCAATTCGGCCAAGCGTCTCCAAACGTTATTTCCCGCCGCATCCGCAACTAATTCCTCAAATCGTCGAATCCCGGTTTTCCCTCTGACAAAGACCTGCACTCCGCAGAGATCGCAGATCAGGTACGGCTTGTCTTTCTTCGTCATCCCTACTTCGCGTGCCTCGCCGCACACACAGCAGGGGAACAGTCGTACATGGTCTGGTTTCACTAAAGAGGGTTTCATTTGGACTCCGTTAAACCACCACGCTTTTGGACGCCTGGCGTACTTGTCTGCCGTAGTTCGGACAACAGCTTGTCGGCGGTGCTGACCCATTGATAGGCCTTTTTCCCTTTTGCCTGGGAAACCACTCTTACTTCTCCGCCTTGAACTAGCCGCTTGAGCACGGTATGGATCACGGCCATGGGATTCGAATAGCCAGACAGGTTGAGCTTCCTGGCTTCCATGCTCGCCTTGAGTTCGCTCGTAGTCATCGGAAAGAACTTCTCCTTCAGGATGACGCGCGATAGTTCGGTAATGCCCTTGGTTTGGTCTGCCTTGATGACGCGATCGACGCGCTTCTCAAAGCTCTTTTGATCCAGTTCGGCGCAAAGATTGTGCAAATCGCTGATGACGGCCTGAAGCCGGGCGATCTTGTGGTCGAGTTTCTGGCGTTTGACCAAGCAACGAGCGAGGTCTTGCTTGGCCTCGAATAAGGTGCGGTGATAGTTGGTGTTTGTCACACACAAATGATAACACACATAATGTGTAATCCAATGGCAAAGGCAATCTTCGGCGGGGAAATCAGGCAGGAGAATCCTAAACGGCGAGGCGGTAGGGTTGGCCCCTACGTTACATACATACGTAACGTTATAGGGGGGAAGGATCACCCCTCGCAAGGGAGCCCCCTGCCCCTAGCTCTTACGTGAGCTGCGGAAGTATTCCAGGCGCGCCCGTCCGCGAGCGGTCAAGCGATAGGCCAGACAGCCTCGCCGGGCGTTGGGGTGCCGTTCCAAGAGGCCCTGCTCTCGGAGTCGTCCCAGATAGCTGTACAGCGAGCGGCGGTCGGGAACCGACTGAAGCCGACCGAGAACCGCATCGGGCTTAAGAAACCCGCCATGTCGAGCGAAAAGCAGTAAAACCTCTAACTTGGTCATCTTTAAAAAGTATTCCGGTTCTCAGAGTACTTCCGGTAAATCTGGGCAAGACGAACTTGCCCTGGGTATTTCCCGACAGTTACATACGCTAGTGTATGATAACTTATTGACGATTCTTTATACGTCGATTTAAAACTATTCTTTTTCTCTCTTTCACATTGTCTGGTTATGAAAACAAACACCACACAAACCATTTTAAAGGGGACGCTGCGTTGGGAAAGCCGCCTTACGTAAGGTACCTGTGTAGCGTTTTCGCGGTGCGGCCTGCCCGGTTACTTGGGCGGTGGATAATTGATCGTTGTCGGGATATTTTGGTAACTAGAGATTCACTTGGCGGCGGCATCGCGAGAAAGGAGAAGCCGCCCAAACAGCGGGCGGCTGATTCCGTGCCTAGGTTGGCACAGTTATTCCGCAGCTTTTAGCTTCGAATTGCTGGCAGACTCAACGCAGTTTGTTGTACCGCCTGTACGTGAGACAAAGTGAGTGATCGTGAATTGCGGGGCGCAGTTTACGTCCAGACCACTCAAGTTACCCATTACGGTAGCCGACTGGAAACCCGCGAAAGAGGCGTCTTCCAGATGGACACCGTCCCCGCCATTGCCGGTTACAGTCGCACCCTCCCGAAACACTCCTGTAGAGCCGGCGAGCAACGTCATGCCGTTGCCGACGCTCCCACTTACGGTACCGCCGTGGAGCAGCAGCGTGGATGCGACCGCCTGAATGCCAACTCCGTTGTTGAGAAAATTGGAATTGGATTCTACGACGTAAGCCCCGTTGAGGGCGATCCCTTGAGCCGCGTTGCCCTGGAAGACGTCGTTACCGCTGGACATTTGCGAACCATCTTCTATTGTTGAACCGGGACCCCCATTGTTCTGGACCACATTGCTCCCTAGAAAAGCATGGGAACCAAGACCTACCCCTACACCCGTTCCGGCCCCATCCTGAATAATGTTGCCCGTGAGGTAGCAGACGCTTGCGTTATTGCAGAGGACTCCCCCGCTCCCGCCGTTGATGGTGAACCCCAGCAGGGCTATGCTGTGCGAGTCCTCAATATCCACGACCACGGAGTTTCCCCCGGAGTGATCCGTGATTGAGGCTCCCTTTTTGGTGATCAGCGTCAGTCGATCCATGTGTTGAATCAATATGTTCTCGCTGCAACTGCCTACGACGGATACTGTATTTGGACCCTGCGGATTGGCCAGAGCCAAGAGTTTCACGGCGTTGCGAATCGTCTCTCGCCTGTCGCAGTTCACGGTCAGGTTTGCCGCCTGAACGTACTGGCTTGTCGCCCCCAACACCACCAACAGAAAGAACGCAAAAATCCTTGCTCCTTGCCTCATGATGCTCTCCTCTCTAAATTCGTGAGTGGGGTGCTTTTTGTTGAGTTCGTATTGATCCTGCCCTATCGGGGGAAGTGGAGGAATCGGCTAAGTGGCTAATCAGAAGAGTGCCTCCTCCACATCCTGCCATCGCGAAAAGGAGGCGGTCACAGCCATCTCTGAGAGCTTGCCAAGTAATTCCGCCGAGCTGATTTTCATGAAAAACTCCTTTGTGTTTCTACAAATCAAAAATGACCTCAGTTCTATCCATCGCCTATGGGACTACCGTCACCTCCACGGAGCCCGACATTCCGGAGTCTAAGATTGCGGTGACCGTGACAGTCCCCGGAGCAAGGAGATTGGCGTGCCCTCCGAGGTACGGATAAATGTCGATGACTCCGTCCGGCGTGGCAGTCCAGGTGGCAGGGCCACTGACGTCCAATGTGCCGCCATCGGCGAATGTCTCGGTCGCGAAGAAGTCCGTCTCCCGAGTTGCAGATAAACTGAACGGGCCCGCCGGTGTGATCGTGACGTACTGAGGGATTCCCACAAAGACGGTCATGCTTCCTGACTTGCCGCCAAAGACGGCAGAGATCTTGGCGGAGCCATTGCCCGTACTGGTGACCAGGCCGTTGTTCACAGTTGCGACCGCGCGATCCGAAGTGGCCCAGGTAGCGGAACCCGTCACATCTTGGTAGGAGATACCACCGGGATATCCGCCATACCCTGCACCCGCGCTCAGTTGAGCTGTGGCGGCCAAGGCCATGGCAGGCAAGGAGCTGGGGGTCACGCGGATCGCCAGAAGAGGATGTTCTTTGGACCCCGTGTCTGGATTTGAATAATTGCTGCCGCATCCGGTCATCGTCAGAATGACGATCGGAAGAATGAGCAGGGCTGGAACAGCCATGCGGTTAGGGAACAAAGAGACCTTTGGCCAGTTAGAGGCCACTCTGAGTCCTTCTCCAAATCGTGTGGTTTTGGTGTGCATAATCAGCTCTTTTCGCTTCGGTCGCCTTCGTTTTTCAAATCCACCAATTACGGGGGCGCGTCGGCGGGGGACACATTCCTACAAATCACGCGTGCCGGCAATGCACAGCGCTTCAATTGCTCTTCAACCCTTCTTCAACAGCCAAGTCGCTGTAAACGCATGAGTTATGTTCGAAATCGTTTGACTCGGTCGGTGCCTGCTGCTACTCTCACCAGCACCAAGTTGTATGCCTGCCCCTGTTTCCACTCCTCGACGACTAGCCTTTGGCGTTTATGAAGCAGACCTGCACTCCGGCGAGTTGCGAAAGCGCGGCCAAAAGGTACGCCTGCAGTCGCAGCCCTTCCAGTTGCTGGCCATGCTGTTGGAGCGTCCAGGCGAGCTGGTAACTCGGGAGGAGATTCGTCAGAAGCTTTGGTCGGCAGATACTTTTGTCGACTTCGACCACAGTCTGGGAACGGCCATCAACAAGATTCGGGAAGTTCTGAACGATTCCCCAGCGGAGCCCCGTTTTGTAGAAACCCTTCCCCGCCGTGGATATCGTTTTATCGCGCCGGTCACGCCCGTTGCCGAGCCCCCTCAAGACGTATCGTCTCCGCCGTCCCTGGAGAGAGAGGCGGAAGGGAAAAATCATCGGAAGACATCATCGCGTAGGGTCATCTGGGCTGGTGCCTCTGTTGTTCTTCTTGTTTCTGCTCTGGTGGCGTGGTACGTGCTGCGCCCTCATCCAATAATGTCAATCGCCGTCCTTCCGCTGGCAAACCTGTCCGCCGATCCTGATCAGCAATTTTTCGCCTACGCTGTGACCGACGAGCTCATCACCAATCTGGCCCAGATCAGTTCGCTCCGTGTCATTTCGCATACGTCCAGCGGGGCTTACACGGACACGCACAAATCTGCTGCCCAGATTGCGCACGAATTGGGCGTCGATGCCCTGGTTGAGGGTTCGGTGGCGAGGTCCGGCAACCGGGTGCGCATCACCACTCAGCTTATCCGCGCTGCTTCGGATAGCCATTTGTGGGCCCACACCTACGATTTGGAAATGAGCGACATCCTTACTGTGCAAGGCGAAGTGGCTCGCGAAATCGCCGCGAGCATCTCGCACACTCTTACGCCGCAAGAGGAAGCTCGTCTCTCCCGGCCGCATCCCATGAACCCGGAGGTCGCCCTCCTTTATTTCAAGGGCTCCTACTTCTTGAGCAGAATGGATGCGGACCAGGCCAAGGAGATGTTTAGCGAGGCGATCCGGCTGGACCCCAACAGCGCCGAGTCCTGGGCTGGATTGGCCGACGCCTTCCACACCATGACTGCGGGCGGCGATTGCAAGGCTGCTCTCCTGGCCAAAGACGCGGCCAACAGAGCTCTGGAAATCGACCCCAACCAGGCACAGGCTCTAATGGTGCTCGGTATTGTCTCCTTTGCCTACGATTGGAACCCAACCACGTCCGAGGCGTACTTCCGCCGTTCCCTCGCGGCGCGTCCGGGCTACGCCTGGGCCCGCATGTTATTCGCCGTGACCCTTGCGCACTACGGAAAGTTTGAGGAGGCCATCCAGCAGGCTAAGTTGGCAAGCGCCCTGGACCCGGTATCGGTCCAGACAAATGCGATGGCCTGGCACGTTTACTTCAGCGCTCGGCACTACGATGAAGCCCTGCGAATTATCCGTGCCGCGACCGAGCTTGATCCCACCTTCGGCGCTGCCCATTTCCGGCTGCGCATAAGTTGGGAGCAAAAGGATGAGTATCAGAAGGCCATCGAAACTGGTTCTGGGGACCCGTCACTCAGCGCTGCTCTTGCCTCCGGTGGGGCCCGCGGCTACTGGCAGCGCAGGCTGGAAATGGGAGGTGGTCTTCCCCAGATGGCGCGCTGGTACATGCGCTTGGGGAAGCGTGAGGAAGCCCTCCAGGCGCTGGAAAAGTCTTACCAGTTGCACGACTGCCATCTCATTCTCTGGCTCCCGGCTTACGAAGAGTTCGACCCCTTGCGCTCCGATCCCCGCTTTCAAAAAATGGCTCACGGCCTCGGCATTCCGTAACTCCCTGGCTTAGTCGGCCACTTACTGCGGCCACATGAGAACATCTGTCAGCTATTGGAATCCGTTGTATACTCCACCCGCCGCGATAAGTGGCCGACATCCCGCCCTCGCCGTCCCTCCTAAGCTTTCCCTCTTTGGCGAGGCATGCAGGGCCAAAGCTAAGAGTGGAGATAGCTGTATGCGCCGCCCCCTCCGGTTCTTGAAGGCTCACAGCTGCGTATTGTTGGTTCTGAAGAGGGGGAGTGTACGTGCGGCGTTGACTCGGCTGCTTGCCTGTTTGGGGATTTGTATTGCGCTATTTTCCTCTTCTTTAACTTCCCACGCGCAAGCCCTCAGCGGAATTGGCGGCACGGTAACCGATCAAAGCGGCTCAGCTATTCCCGGCGCCCAAGTAACCATCACAAATGTTGCAACCGGCGTGCGCAGGATTAGCGAGAGCGGTTCGGTGGGGAGCTATTCCATCACTGACCTGATCCCGGGCACCTATACGGTTTTGGTGGACAAGCCGGGATTCAAGTCCTCGATCCAACAGAATGTATTCGTGCAGGCGGCGGCGAAATCGACTGCAAACGCTGTGTTGACGGTGGGCGATGCCCGCGAGACGGTTGAAGTGACCGCCCCCGAAATTTCGCTCGAAACCGAGCAGCCCTTGCTCGGCACGACGATTCAGCAGAAGCTTCTGGAAGAGTTGCCCCAGGTGGTCGGAGGAACAGTTCGGCAGATCGACACATTCCTGTGTTTGGCCCCGGGAGTCAACGTTGTCCGCATGACGGACGGTACATCGGCGCCGGGAATATCTTCTGTCGGGCGCATTAACGGCGGGTTGACGCCGGGGGTATCGACTGACGGGCGCATTAACGGTGGACTGGATTTTCAGAACGCAGTGGTCTTTAACGGAGTGCCCATTGCATTCGCGGAATTTCAGGGCCGCCAGTACTTCATCAATCCTCCCTCTGATATGGTCAAGGAATTCACCGTGCTGCAAGGCGCATTTTCCGCGCAATATGGCCTTGGGCAAGGTGTTGCCCAGTATCAGCTCCAGTCCGGAACGAACAGAATCCATGGCAACGCTTTTGGGGTCTATCGCGACTCCTTCTTCGACGCCGCCGGGGCGGTCAACGGCGTCAATCCAAACAATCGCGGAATTATCGGCGAGCCCAATACAGACCACGAAATTGATTGGGGCTTCAGTGCGGGCGGCCCGGTGCGGATTCCCAAGCTATACGAAGGACGCGGCAAGACATTCTGGTTTGCGAGCATCGAAAAGTTTCGCGAGGCGTCGGGGCAACCTCCGGTAACGGTTCCGACGCCGGCAATGGTGAAGGGAGACTTCAGCGGGCTGGAATTTCCGGGCAGCGCCGACCAGATTCCTGTTTTTGTTCCCATCGCCTGGCAGACCGACCCATCTCTCATGCCCGAAGGATGCAGTCCCGGGGCCGCGCCCGGAGAGCAGTTCCCGGGAAATGTCATTCCACAAAATTGTTTCAGCATGGTTTCGAAGTCTCTGCTGGGGTTTGTTCCCCGGCCGACGTCGCCAGGCGAGATTAACAACTTCCAACCGGGGTTCGTTCCGATTCTTGCTCACACCGTCTGGGGTTTTACCCTCGACCACAATATCAACCCCAGGCAGGCCATTCACGGAGCGTACTGGCGCAATCAAGAACAGATCGCGGGTGGTTTCGTTGACAATCCGCTGAACAACACGACCGCCAATCACTGGTTTGGCAGCGGGTTGATAGGGACTTACTCTCATGCCATAACATCTCGACTGATGGTGACTGGGGGTGTCAGCTGGACCACTGAGATTTTTGACTACCGTCAGCAGAAGCCCCTGGCCAGCTTTGCCGGCGCAGAACCCTCTCCCGGCGGGGATGTGTTCCTGCCCGGAATCAACTTTGTTGACGGTCCGTGGGAGCCTGTGAACTGGGGCACGTTCGGATGGCAGTACTCTCTCAATCGCAAACACGGACTGGGGATTGCGAACAATTGGCTGTACACGCGCGGCCGTCACACCATCAACTTTGGAGTGGATATTCGCCGCACTTTCCAGGATGACCAGGAGTGTCAAAGTTGCGCCGGCAATATCTCTTTCGAAGGTAAGACGACGGCTGACCCGGTGAATGACGCCGACGGTATCTTCACGGGTAACGGGTTTGCCAGTTTCCTGGTCGGCAACGCAGGCCAGGCGCAGCGCTCATATGCGCCGATGACCAGGCTGAGCAATTTCTATGTCGCTCCCTATTTTCAGGACAACATAAAAATCACTCCGCGCTTCACCTTGAATTGGGGCCTCCGTTGGGATCTGGCGTTTCCGTTCTCGAACGATAACCAGGTCAATCAACTTGCTTTCTTCAATCCCTTCGTTCCAAATCCACGTGCCGTTAACCCGGCTACCGGCCAGCCCCGGCTGGGGGCGCTTCAAGTTCTGGGCAAGAACTGCAACGGCTGTGCGGGGTGGGATCACCCCGATATGCAATGGCGACACTTCAGCCCTCGCCTGGGATTCGCGTATCAGTTGAATGACAAAACTGTCTTACTGACCGGCCTGTCGTTCAGCTTCCTGAACAGTGGAGCCTTCGAGTACGGGACGAATCAGGTGGCGGTGAATTTTGGGAACAGCCTGGACGGGGCTTTCGGTGTGGACAGTAACCAGCAGATTCCCGGACTAGGTCAATGGGACACCACGCCCTTACCCTCACCTTCCAAACCCTCCTTCGGGCCAGACACCTTCATCCTTAATCCTAATGAGATTCACAGGCACGTTGACCAGGCCTACAACGAATTACTCACGTTTGGAGTGCAACGCGAATTGCCGTGGAACATGTTCACGACGGTGTCTTACGTTCATAGCCATGACTTGCACCTGCCGGCGGCCTTGATCCGCCGGAGTCAGCTCGATCCTCAAATTCCGGCGACGCTGTGCCCAGACGGTCTGCTCCAGGAAACGGAGTGTGTATTGGCGGAAAGTTGGACTAGCGACGCCGGACAGGCTGTTCTGAAAAGTCTCGGTTTCGGGCAATTCGACGGACTCTATACACCATACGAGAACTACATGAACGACTGGGGGGATAGGCCCCTCATCCGAACATTAGTTCCATACCCGCAATTCCGCATTGTCAACAATCCGTTCGACACCACGGGCGCAGACAAATATGACGCGCTCCAGGTCAGCTTCCAGAAGCGCACGGGCAGTGGTTTGACCCTGCTCATGGCGTACACGTTGTCGAAGACTATAGCAAACACAGACAGCAGCGTATCGAGTTCCAACGTCAGGGGTCTGAACCAATTCAATCCGGAGGCCGAGTGGTCGGTCGCCAGAGACGACCGCACTCACCTGCTCAGTATCAGTCAGGTTTACGAGCTTCCGATCGGACCGGGGAAAAAGATTTTGAACCAGGGCGGAGCGCTCATGAGGAACCTGCTGGGTGGCTGGTCGTTTTCCGGACACTACAGCTACGCAAGCGGCACGCCGGTGAAGATCATTGTGAACGGCCGCCCCCTGTTCAACGCCTTCAACCGCGCCAATTTCATGCCTGGTTCTTTTGATGTGAACTGGGACAATTACTACAAAGGTCTACCTGTATTCAACGTAAAAAAATTTCAGTTTCCAGGAGCCTGGAGGGTTGGCAATGCAATTCCATTCTATTCCGGTTTGCGAAATCCATCCGAAAGCAACGAAACGCTGGGGGTTTCCAAGCGGTTCTTCCTCGGCGAGAGGGTCAACGCTGAGTTGAGAGTGGAATTCGACAATGTCCTCAACCGAATGAGAGTTTGCGGTGGCGACAAGATGGACACTGACCCTTATGACGTTCCGGGGCTCGACCCCAACAATCCCAATTTCAATTTCGGAATAGTCTCACCCGGCGCGGTTTGCCAGGGCAACTTGCCGAGGCGCGGACAAGCTTTCTTCAAAATCACGTTCTAGATCAAGAAGACTTTGAGGTTGTTTGGATCCTGTCATCCTGTCGTGGCTCTGTGCTGCGTCACCGCCCATTTTCGCCCAAACTGATTGAAAATATGGCGGCCAGGAACGGAGGTGAACCGCCTACGCCAGCTCTATGGCGCGCCTTCCATTGCAGTGAACAACTGGTTTTCCGACAACGACACGTTCACCAGCGATGCCGGGGCCTGTCTGCCAAAAACATTG
>Ga0335085_10001602_pt1 | contig 46659 bp, 40 predicted proteins | sample Lox_Sample_45_FD_206712 | JGI IMG/M metagenome (GOLD analysis project Ga0335085, IMG submission 206712) | Soil microbial communities from Loxahatchee National Wildlife Refuge, Florida, United States - Lox_Sample_4.5 | ecosystem: Environmental > Terrestrial > Soil > Wetlands | place: USA...
CGACGGTTTTCCCGGTGGTGCTGCTGTTTCTCGACCTGCCCAGCGGCGAAGTGGACGTCAATGTGCATCCGTCGAAAACCGAAGTCCGCTTTCGCCAGCAGAGCGTGATGCACGATTTCGTGCGCGAGTCGGTCCGCGCCGCGCTGATGAAGGCCCGCCCCGTACCGCAGTTCTCGGTCGAGATCAGCGCCCACCCTACGGCCACCCCGTCTCTTGCGGGCCGGGATGCAACTCCTGGCGCCGGCTGGCGCTCGCTTTACACGCCGGCCGAGCCGCTGCCCTTCAGCCTGCAGGCGCCGGCGCCGCCGCCGGTCAGCGGGCGCTTTCAGTTCGGAGAGGGCATTTCGGGCGAGGGCAACGCCGCTTTGTCCCTGGTGCGCGCCCCCGAACCCGCGCCCGACTCGATTGGCAACGACACTTGCGCTCCGCCCATCGCTGACGAAGCGGAAGTGCCGGGCGACCTGGCCCCGGCGCTGGCCTCGCTCAAACCGCTGGGGCAGATTCGCGATTCCTTCATCCTGGCGGTGAATCCCGAGGGCCTATGGATCGTCGATCAGCACGTGGCCCACGAGCGCGTGTTGTTCGAGAAGATCCTGAAGCAGCGGACGGCGCAAAGGGTCGAAAGCCAGCGCCTGCTGCTGCCGCTGGTCATCGAACTCACGGTGGCGCAGCAAGCAGTCTTCGCCGACATCGCCGACGAGCTGGCCAAAAATGGATTTGAAGTCGAACCCTTTGGCGCCCGCAGCATTGCGGTAAAGATCGCTCCCGCCGGAGTGGACGCTGCCGCTGTCGAGCACATGCTGCAAGAACTGCTGGACCAGTTTGCACGCGAAGAACAGGAGCTGAATCTGGAGAAGATTCGAGGGCGGATTGCCGCGTCCATCGCCTGCCACGCTGCCATCAAGGTCAATATGCCGCTGGAGCAGAACAAAATGGAGTGGTTGCTGACCGAACTGGCCAAGACCGACTGCCCCATGACTTGCCCGCACGGCAGACCGGTAGTTCTGCGATACTCAATGAAGGACATTCAGAAGGCGTTCAAGCGGATTTGAGCTTCTGGCTGCTGGCTACCGGCAAAGCTCCAGTCGCAAGGGGTTCTCAAGCTTTAAGCCAGAGGCTAATAGCTAGTAGCTGCTTTTATGACTGACCACGAACTCGATCAACTGCGGCGCGAGAAGTGGCACCTCAACGGCGCGCCGGTTCGCACCCTCGACGATGCCCGCCGCTTTCTCGAGTCGGTTGGATTCTGCCTGATGTATCCCATGCGCCCGCCGCTGCTGGCCCCGACCTTCATCGGCGCCTGGGCAGGGTCAGATGAACATCTGCCCGCCCAGCAGCATGCTTATGCTGATCCTCGGGCGCAGGAGGCGACCGAGGTCATGGTGCGCCTGCTGCGCAATCATGACGCCTATGAAGCCAACCAGTTTGAGGAGAACAACGCCTTCCTGGTGGCGGGCTCGATTTTCCCTTATTTCTATGCGCTGGTGGGAGAACGCAACCCCAAGCAGGCGCCGCAACCCAAGCCGCGCTCGGAGTATTCGCAACTGGCCTGCGACGCTTTCGACCTGATTCGCCGGGCCGGGCCGATCTCGAAGCAGCAGATGCGCGAAGACCTGGGCGGAAGCATTTCGTTTGTCGCGCTCGACCATGCTCTGGGCGAACTCTGGTCGAAGCTGCGCATCACGCGCGTGGACTATACGCCGGAGGCGGGCGCGTTCTGGGATGTGCTCTACCGCTGGGCGCCGGACGCGGTCCGCGAAGGCATTGGACTGTCGGTGGGAGAAGCGCTGTCGGCGCTGCTGTCCAAGTATCTGGATTGCGTCATCGCCGCCGACCAGCAGGAAGTGGAATCATTCTTCGGAAATTTCGTGCCGCGCTCCCGGGTCAAGGAAGCGGTCAACGCATTGCAGGCTGCCCGGGAACTGGATTTTATCCGAGTGGGCAACCGTTCCTTGATCCAACTGGCGCAACCCAAGGCGCCGGTAACCGCCAAGAACCGTGTGGGGACGGGCACTCCTGCCCGTCCAGGCCGGGCCTAAGCCCGGCTGGACCAAAGAAGCGCCGGCCCCTCTTGCACCCGGCGTTCTGGTGGCTCGACCTACTTCACGACGTCTTCCGTTTTCTCCGTTGTTTTCTCCGCACCTTTTTTGACTCCGGGACCGACCGTTTTGACACCTTTTGTGATGCCGTGCCCTGTCCTCTTGGCCACGTGAGTCGTACCCTTGGCCACATCTTTGGAAGTGTCGGCCGTCTTGTCGGCCGCTTTGTCACTGGCATTCGCCGTCTTCTTGGCAGCCTTCTTGGTAGCGTGCGCCGTATCTTTGGCCGCGTCCTTGGTTGTGTCGGCAGTCTTGTCCGCCGCCTTGCCCACGTCAGATGCCATGCCTTGCGAGTAGGCGAACGATGCCAAGCCCAGCAGCATCGCCGTGACCATGGTTGTCCATCTTGCTTTCATAACTTCCTCCTGTGGTGGGTGTGAACCGGTTCCGAGGGAGTATCCAGCATTTCAGGCGCAAACGCAACGCTGCGCTCCGATGTCAGTGACCGGGTTAAATCGCCCTGGGACGCGCTTTGCTTCCTTCGAACTTTCCAGCTGAACGTAGCGCCGCCGTCCCGGCGGCTGTGCGACGGGCGTCTCGCCGCCGCCGAGGGCAAGATGCCGGCGCTACGGTTTGGCGACTCAGCGTCACCTCACTCCAGCTCTCCCTCAAGCGCGCTGAGCGTTTCGTCATCCACGTCCCACTTTTTCAGGATGGCGAAAATTGTCTTGGCGCCAAATCCGGCGCGCATCAACTGGCGGAAGATGCGCGCCGCGTCCTTCTGGCTTTTTGGTTTCTGCAGCCGCTTGCGGTGCAGGTAATCGCGGGCCTGCTTTTCTTCGTTGACTTCGTCATAAACCGAATCTACCGCCTTGTCGATCACGTCGCCGTGCACTCCCTTGGCTTTCAGGTCAGTGATCACGCGCCGGCGGCCGAACTTTTCATTGTCGCGGCGGAAGGACGAAAATGCGGCCGCGTACTTGGCGTCGTTCAGATAACCCTGGTCCTTCAAGCGGCGAATGACCATCTCGACCAGCGTCTTGCCGTATTCGGTATCGGCTTCAACCCGGGGCCGCAGCAGGCGTTTGAGTTCGGCCACCGAACGCATGCGGCGGGCTAGGGCTCCTACCGCATATTCGTAGAGCACGTCTTCGGAATCGGTCTTTGGGGGACGGGGAAACGGCATAGCGGTCGCTTTATTTCGATCATGTAAATTGTTTGTAAAAAAAAGATCCCATGCCTACTACAACTTGAGCGTGGAACTCCCGTGCTACCAACTACGTATACACGAGAGACGAATGAAATTCACGGAGTGGACGGAAGCGGGGCGGTGACTTTCCTCCCGCCCAGTCGTCTATCATGAAAAGAAAATGAGGGAGTCAGTCATGCTTACCATAGACGTAGAGACAAACGGCGGAGTGGCGGTGGTGCATTGCAGCGGGCGCCTCGTGCGCGGCGTGGAGGTCTGCACGCTCAGGAATGCGGTCGTCTCGCAGAAGACAACGCGCATCGTGGTGCTCGACCTCTCGGAGGTGGAGTTCATGGATGCGGGCGGGCTGAACGCGCTGGTGTCCCTGCACCACTGGTCGCGTAACCACGGCATCCAGCTCAAACTGACAAATCCGTCGCGGATGGTGCATGAGATGCTGGCCCGCACCCGCTTGAATCGGGTGTTCGATATTTCGTCGCTGCACGATGCCCTGGCGATCTTGGGCGGCACGGCGGAAGGTCATCGCGCCAATTACGCAGCCGGATTTCTGGTGCAAGCCCTGGCTGCAAAGTAGAACAGGCAAGCAAGGCGCGGTTGCGGTCGCAGAGTCAGATGACAAGGGGGCGCGCATGGAGGACATGCACGCCCCTGGTTTTTTTGCAGGCCGGCCACTTCCTTACTTGCCGCCGAAGCCCGCCTGCTGCATGGCGTTGCGGGAAATGTCGCTGGTGGAAGAGACACCCTGCATCCGCAGTTTGAAGTCGTCGGCGTTGGATGCGTTCTCCAAGGCGGTTTCGTAATTGATCAGCCCGGCCTGGAACAGGTCCCACAGCGACTGGTCGAAGGTCTGCATGCCGTACTGCGAAGTGCCGGCAGAGATGGCATCGCGCACCGCGCGGGTTTTTTCCGGAACCAGAATACATTCCCTGATGTAGGCAGTGTTGATCATGACTTCGACCGCGGGTACACGGCCGTCGCCGTCGCAGCGTCGCACCAGCCGTTGACTGATGACGGCGCGCAGCACCGCGGCCAGTTGCAACCGAATCTGCTTCTGCTCCGGGGGCGGGAAGATGGCGATAATACGGTTGATGGTTTCGACCGCGTCCAGAGTGTGCAACGTGGAGAACACCATGTGGCCGGTTTCGGCGGCGTGCAGCGCGGTGCCAATGGTTTCCAGATCGCGCATTTCGCCGACCAGAATGACGTCGGGATCCTGACGCAAAGAAGCACGCAATGCGGCACCAAACGACGGCGTGTCCACTTCCACTTCACGCTGGTTGACGTATCCCTTCTTGTCGCGGTGCAGAAATTCGATCGGGTCTTCGATCGTGATGATGTGTTCGGCGCGGGTGGAGTTGATGCGGTCCACCATGGCGGCCAGCGTGGTCGATTTACCGGAGCCGGTGACGCCGGTAACGAGGATCAAGCCGCGCGGCATTTCGCAAACCTGTTCCACAATCTTGGGCAGATAGAGTTCGTCGAGGGCGCGAATCTTGGTAGGGATGACGCGCAGCACCAGTCCCACGTTGCCGCGCTGCTGGAATACGTTGACACGGAAGCGGCCCAATCCGGCAACGCCGTAGGCCATATCGATTTCCGTAGTCTCTTTGAATTTCTGCTTCTGGCGCGCCGACATCATGCTGAACGCCATGGTCAGCATGTCCTCGGCGCTGACGCGCGGCTGGTCGGTCAGCGGATTCAGGTCCCCATCGATGCGCAGATGGGGATAGTTGCCAACCTTCAAATGCAAGTCCGAGGCCCGGCGCTCCATGGCCACGCGCAGCAAGTCATCAATATTCATTCGACACTTCCCCCAAATAACCTCCCGTATGATGAACTGAAAAGTCACTCAGCCCAAGATGACCTAAGTAACAGCGGAAAACGCGTGGGAGCGGGTGCCCCCACCCGCCCAGCGGAGCCAAGCTCCGCAGTTCTCTACGGGGACGTGCTACGGGGGCGTGCCGGCACCGCAGCAACGCAACTCAGTCATCCCGAGCGAAGTCGAGGGACCTTGTGTTTGCCGGAAGCAATGGCGGCTCCAGCAAGCACGGTCTTTCGACTTCGCTTAAGATGACAGGTTTTGCGTAGGGGCGGGTGCCCTCGCCCGCCCAGCTACTTGGGTTCGATGGAAAGCCTGCGAAACTACGGAGCCCCCGGCGAGCTACGCTCGTCCGCCCGGACGAGGGCGTCCGGGCCTACGTGTTTCCTAGACGCCAACCGGCTGCTTGCTGCCTACGGCCACGGGCGTCAGCCACTTGTGCTTGTCCGGCTTTTCTCCCTTGACGACGGCGTAGAACTCTTTCTGAACGGCCTTGGTGATGGGGCCAACCACGCCCTTGTTCACGCTGATCTTGTCCACTGAGCGGATGGGCGTGACCTCGGCGGCGGTGCCGGTGAAGAAGACTTCGTCGGCGATGTAGAGCAATTCACGGGGAATGCCCTGCTCCGTCACTGGGATACCCAGGTCGCGGGCAATCTGCAGCACGGATTCACGCGTAATGCCAGGCAGAACCGAGTTGCCCAGCGGAGCTGTGTTCAGCACCCCGTTGCGCACCACGAAGACATTTTCTCCCGAGCCTTCACTCACGTAGCCGTTGGCATCGAGCGCGATGCCTTCGACATAACCGTTTACGATGGCCTCCATCTTGATAAGCTGCGAATTCATATAGTTGGCGGCTGACTTGGCCATCGCCGGCAAGGTGTTAGGCGCAATGCGCGTCCAGGATGAGATGCAAACGTCGGCGCCCGCCCCGGAATCCGATGAAAGATACTTTCCCCAGGGATAATTGCAGATATAAACCTCGGTGGGCGAGTTAAAGGGGTTGACGCCCGCCTCGCCGTAGCCGCGCAGGACGATGGGACGGATGTAGCAGGGCCAGACGCCATTGTTCTTGACCACCTCGGCCATGCCTTCGACCAGCTCTTCCACGGTGAAGTCCACGTCAATGCGATAAATTTTGGCCGAATCCAGCAGCCGCTGCATATGCTCTTTAGCGCGAAAGATCGCGGGGCCGGAAGGCAGCGCGTAGCACCGGACACCCTCGAACACCGAGGAGCCGTAGTGGACCACGTGCGACATTACGTGCAGCGTAGCTTTGTCCCAGGGGATAAGTTTGCCGTTGTGCCAGACTTTATCGGTCTTCTGGATCGCCATGGATACTCCTGAAGGTTGTAGAGAATTATAACCGAGGCGTAGAGCCGGGCGTATCTGCCTTGACCGGCCGGAAGCGGTTACGCGGGTAATCAGGGGGAATACTCTACCTTAGAAGGGCCGCGACACAACCGGCTCACCTCTGAGGGAGTCGAGGGATGCCGTGTCTGTTCTGGTCTAGTTGGATCCTTGAAGGTATGCTCGCCTGCACAGTCCCGGGGTGTTCATCACCGCGGAAGTATTGTCCCTTGGCCGCAATCATCTCCGGCATCGCGGCGTAGGGCTTGCTGTAGTCGTTGGCGGCATTCCAGAACAGGAAGCCGACCCCGCCCTTGTTCTTCGCGGTCAGCACCTGGACCTCAATGTATTTCGGTGAATAGGTCTTGGTTCTCCAGCGGAAGGCCTGCAGCCACGGACGTATCACCACGCCGCTGCCCTGGGTGATCTTCTCGAAACGCTCCATGGAAACGCCGATGAAGTGCTCCGGCGCGTCGCCGGGATGCGCGATGCCGTCCATACCGAAGAAATGCGACGGGTAGATCATGGGCGAAAGCACGTCGCAGTACTTGGCCATGCGCACGATGTCCTGACCGGTGTGCGCGAGATCGACCGGCCGCTGCCAGGCCATGATGCCGAATACATCCAGTGACAACAGCGCGCCCGTGGGATGAAGCTGGGCGTAGGCATGCTTCAGGAAGTCGGCAATCACGTCGGAGCGATGCCACTCGGGATGTTCAATCTGGAAGTAGAACGTGGCATCTTTCTGGTCGCCTTCGGCCGGAAAGCGCACGTAGTCGAACTGAATCTCATCGGCCCCGGCCTCGGCGGCCTTCTTGGCCAATGCGATGTCATACTCCTGCACTTTGGGTTGCGAGGGATCAGTCCAGACCAGCTTGCCGTTTTCGCGCCACGCCTGGCCGGTGCGGTGCGACTTCACTGCCAGTTCGGGATGAGTCTCAACCAATCGCTGATCGCGGAAAATGGCAATGCGGGCGATAGCGTGCATGTTTTGCGAATGCAGGAAGTGGATGTACTTCGGCAAGTCATGGAAGGCACTGCGATGAGCTCCCAGCAGGGGATGATCGAAGGGAATGGTCACGCTGCCGTCGCTGTCCTTGATATCGAAGACCACGGCGTTACCGCCCACTTCACGCCAGCGGCGAACGATGCGAATCCCGTGGTCGCTGGCCGCCATGATGCCGGTGAGGTACACGGCACGCACTTCATAGTCACGCGACACCGGCACCGACTTCTCTACGATCGGCGTGGGCAGCAGTCCGGGAACGATTACCGGCTGGCCGGCCTTCAGGAAGGTCCCTTTGAAATCGGCGTTGGCGCTGCGAATGGCTTCGCTCAGTTCGCTCGACGTCAGATAGGACGTCTGGGCAAGATAGTGTCGTGCCACCAGCGGGATACTTTCGCCCCGCTTGGCCACATACAAGGCACTGCCCGGGGGTGCCACTGTGGTCAGAGACGGGTCCGGGGCCTTGGGCACCAGCGGAGTTGATGGCCGCGAGGTGCGCAGCAACTTGGGTTTTGCGGTCTGGGCGAAAGCCGGCGAAACCACCGCCAGCACAGCCAAATTTAAGGAAAGAAACAGGATTGCAGCAAATGATGTGGGGCCCGATGGACGCAAAGTAATTCTCCGTGAAAGCGGCGGTTTTCACGGATGCTAGCGTCGGTCAGGCCGGGTAACCAGATAACGTCGGGTCAGTGCGGGCGAGGTCCATGCACCGGTCAAGCCAAGGAACTTCCAGGTAAGTGGCAAACTATTTCCCTTTACCCTACCGCCGGATGCGGAGTAACCTCGTGCCTTTTGCCCCCTCGTAGCATCTAAACCATACAGACAATTGGAAATGTGTGGTTCGTTCGGGATGGAGAGTGGTTTGCAGTAATCATGTTGCCGAAGGTGAGAGTGACACAATTTGTCCCTCTCTCATTGCGAGACGGCGGACCCCCCTTTTCCAGCAGTACTAAGGGCCCAGGAAAGGAAAAAGCAGGGCCAGACCCTATATGAAAACCGTCGTCAATACCACGCTAGACCCCACTCGTCGCTCCAATGATGCCCGGGAGTTTGAAAGCGCCCTTCGCCGCAGAATCGTCGGTCAGGACCAGGCCGTCGAGAAAGTGGTCGAAATCTACCAGATGTTTTTGGCGGGCCTGAATCCTCCGGGCCGTCCGGTTGGCAACCTGCTGTTCCTCGGGCCCACTGGCTCGGGAAAAACCCGGGTGGTCGAAGCCATGGCCGAGGCCCTGTTCGGCGACGCCCGCGCCTGCATCAAGATTGACTGCGCCGAGTTTCAGCACTCGCATGAGATTGCCAAGCTGATCGGCTCGCCTCCGGGCTATCTGGGCCATCGCGAAACTCATCCCCTGCTCACGCAGGAAGCGCTGAACCAGTGGCACACCGAGACCCTCAAGCTTTCGATTCTGCTATTCGACGAAATCGAAAAGGCCTCCGACTCGCTCTGGCAATTGTTGCTCGGCATTCTGGACAAGGCGACTTTGACTCTGGGCGACAACCGCCGAGTTGACCTTTCGCAATGCATCATCATCATGACCTCGAACCTGGGGGCAGGAGAGATGAGCAACATGGTCGATGGCGGACTGGGTTTCTCGCGAAAGACGCTGCAGGTAGACGCGGCTTTCGATGACAAGATCAACCGCACGGCCGTCGAGGCAGCCCGGCGCAAATTCAGTCCGGAGTTCATGAACCGCATCGACAAGTCCGTGGTCTTCAGAACCCTGCGCTCCGAGCACCTGCAACAGATCCTGGAAATTGAGCTGGGTATGGTACAGCAGCGCATTCTGATGGCATCGGCGGCGAACCAGTTTGTCTTCAGTTGCACGCCCAAGGTGAAAAGCTTTCTGCTGCACGAGGGCACCGATCCGAAATATGGCGCGCGGCACCTGAAACGCGCCATCGAGCGGCATATCGTGTTCCAGTTGGCCAATCTGGTGGCTACCGGACAGATCAAGCTGGGGGACTTCATCCGCATCGACATGAGTCCGGAAGGCACGCTGATGTTCGTCAAGGAAGCCGAGAACGCTATGGTTCCGATGTTGCTGGAACGTCAAGGCGCGGCCGCTGGAGCGCTTCCCCTGGCCCGCCCAGCGCGCACCGTGGCCCGGCGCGAGTTCGGCGCCACCGGAACCCTGGACGGCAAGTAGTTCTCAAATGTCTGCGTAGGGGCAGGTGCCTCACCTGCCTTGCGGAGCACCTAGCTCCGCCATTTTCAGCCCCATTAGGGGTGGGACGGGCACCCTCGCCCGCCCCTTCTGACGTTGCTTCTGGTCTGGGATAATTGATTCGCCGACGCGCCGCGAAGGGGCTTGAATCCCTATAAAATCAAAATCAAAGGCGTCGGACAGAGCCTGCCCTAAGCGAAGTCCAAGGGGAGGGTCCGACCCACACTTGGTTCCGCGCATCCAATATTTCCGGGGGGGACGTATGAAGAGCAACCGGGCCGTCGCTTGTTTCCTGATGGTGCTGCTGCTTTCTTGTGTCTTACAGATCCAGCCGCTGCAGGCCCGGGTCGAGCCCTCGCACGGCTTCAACATGTTTTCTGCCCAGGAGGAAGTGCAGGCAGGACAGCAGTCGGCGGCCCAGGTCAGCAAACAACTGCCAGTACTTCCGGACTCGGACCCGGTGTCCATTTATGTTCGACGCCTGGGGGAGCAACTGGCGGCCCACGCTCCGGGTGAGAAGTGGCCGTATGGCTTCCACGTGGTGAACCAGAAAGAGATCAACGCCTTTGCTCTTCCCGGAGGACCGGTGTTCGTGAATCTGGGGACCATCCAGGCGGCCGACAACGAAGCTGAACTGGCGGGCGTGATGGCGCACGAAATCTCGCACGTGGTACAGCGCCATGGCACGCGCGCTGCGAGCAAGCAGATGGCGGCACAATTGCCGCTGGCCATTCTTGGCGGGGTCATGGGCCAGGGCGCGCTCTCGCAGATGGCGCAGATGGGCCTTTCATTCGGCGTGGGCTCCTATTTCTTGAAGAACTCGCGGAAGGCCGAGTCCGAGGCCGATCTGCTCGGTACCGACATCATGTATGACACCGGCTTCAATCCTCGCGCCATGGCGGATTTCTTTGCCAAGATCCGGGAAGAAAGCGGGGCACGCGGCCCCCAGTTCTTCAGCGACCATCCCGATCCTGGAAATCGCGCCCAGGCGGTGGCAAAGGAGGTGGCTACCCTGCCCCGGAAGACTGGCTACCGGAGCGACAGCGCTGAGTTCCGCGATATCAAAGATCGGGTGGCAGGCATGAGGCCGCTCACCGCGCAGCAGATCGCGGAGCGCCAAACCCCGGCCATGAATGCCTCATCCGGCAGCGTGCAGCCCAGCACCAGCCTGCGCAATTTCAGCCACCGCGATTTTACAATTTCTTATCCGGAGAACTGGCAGGTGTACGGCGACCGGAACTCCGCCGTCACCATTGCTCCGCAGAGCGGCGTGTCACAGAACGCCGTCGCTTACGGCGTGATGATCAATACCTACCAGCCTGAGGACGCGAATGCGAGCCTCGATCAAGCCACTCATGATTTGCTGGCTTCGTTGCGCCAGTCCAATCCTGATCTGCGTGAGATCGGACACGATGAGAATATTCGGGTAAATGGCGTGGCGGGGAAATCCGCGGATTTGATCGGGAACTCTCCCCTGCGCGATCAGAGCGGACATCCGACGCAGGAGCGGGACTGGCTGGTTGCGGTCATGCGTCCGGACGGCAGTCTCCTGTACATGGTATCGATCGCGCCGGACAAGGACTTCGAAGGGTTGCGCCCCACCTTCGAGCAGATGCTGAAGTCGCTGCAGCTGCGGTAGCGAATAACTTGTGGGTCGGACACTCCAGTCCGACACTTTTGAATTTACTTTTGATTTGAATTTTGGCTTGGATCTGGCGGATCTTACGACTTGTTGGCGCACATGCCCAGATCAAAGTCAAAGGCGTCGGACAGGAGTGTCCGACCCACACCTACTCTTGCTCAGCGCTCCTTGAACGAATTTCGGACACCGTTTGCGGTGCTTGTGCTTTCTGCCGGCGATCTGGAGCCCGGGAAGTGTGCTGCCCGATCACTGGCCTCGCTGATCTGTTGTTGCGTCATCAGTCGCGCCAGGCTTTTCATTCTAGCCAGGCCGCGTTCATCGCCTCCTGCCGCGGCCAGCTTGTACCATTTGTAGGCACCGACGTAGTCCAGGGGAACTCCCTTTCCCTGCTCGTAGAGATATCCAAGATCGACTTGCGCCGGAGCATAACCCTGCTCGGCAGACTTCCGTACCCACCTGGCCGCTTCGGAATACTCGAGGGCCACGCCGGCTCCGCTGTAACACATCCACGCTAGATTGTCCTGCGCCGGGGCATAGCCACGTTCGGCGGCGGCCCGGAACCAGGTTGCCGCCTGGACATAGTCTTTCGCGACACCGCGGCCGCGAATGTATAGCGACGCCAGATTGCACTGGGCGGTGACCTCACCGCGGTCGGCGGCCAGACGATACCACCGCGCAGCCTCCCCCGGATCCCTTCGCACTCCTTGCCCATGCTCATACAGGGAGCCGAGATTGTTCTCCGCCGTGGCATGGCCCTGTTTCGCTGCCGCGGTGTATTGGGTCGCCGCCTGCCTGTAATCCTGCTCCACCCCTTTGCCATGTTCGTACAGAAAACCCAATCCAAATTGCGCATCCGCCGAGCCCTGGATCGCAGCCAAACCGTACCATCGGGCCGCTTCCTGGTAGTCCTGGGAGACGCCGGCCCCCATCATGTAAGATTTTCCCAGCAGGTACTCTGCCTTGGCATCCCCGCTCTCAGCTTGCTTTTTGAGAGAAGGGATGTCGGCCTGGCCGGTCTTCCCGGCCGCGCTTGTGGAAGGGCGGTCCTGGCCTCGCACAATCTGGGTCAAAGCGCCGAACCAAACCACTGCCAGCAACGTAAAGAAAAACAGCACTCGCGAGTTCGTCATCATGCCCCCTGGGTTCCTGCTGTGTTGCTCCGCACAACCATCTGCCGGCGAGAAACCGTTCATCGCTACTTCGTTTTCCGCGACGCCCCAACTCTCAACGCCAGCGAGCGTGCCGGCAATGCAATGGCACACACCCGTGCCACACCTGTGGGTAACGGGACAAACTCGTCAAAACATTCGACCTTTTCGAGAGCACGTGATCGCGCGGCGGAATTTCAGCGCGGTCTCACTAACAACCGTGATAGCCACGCGTCCAAGTAAACGGTGACCGATGCAAGATCCTGGGTTGTCTTCAGAGGTGGTCCGGTTCGATATTTTTGAAGTGGACCTGCGGGCGGGTGAATTGCGTAGGGGAGGTCGGCTGGTCAAACTACAAGAACAGCCACTGCGTGTTTTGTCTTTGCTTCTGGAGCGATCCGGGGAAGTGGTCACGCGCGATGAGCTGCGCCAGAACCTGTGGCCGGCGGACACGTTTGTCGACTTCGATCATGGCCTGAACAGCGCCGTCGCCCGGCTGCGCCAGGCTCTCCGCGATTCCGCCGAGAAACCGCGCCTCATCGAAACCCTGGCCAAGCGGGGTTACCGGTTTATAGGTCAGCTCGACGTCCGGCCCGACGATGCACCTCGTGCGGCACCGGCAATACCCGACTCCGGGCCCCATGCCGTTCCAGTACCCCTGGCACAGCGGGACCGGACAACACTGTGGACGGCCGGTGTTTCCCTTCTGGTTCTCCTGGGCGCACTTGGCCTCTGGGCCTATTACCGGAAGACCGTCGAAAAACCCCTGCCTTCGATGGAGGTGGTGCCGCTGGTGGGACTGCGGGGGTTTCAGGTCACACCAGCGTTCTCTCCGGACGGCAACCAGGTCGCATTTCGCGACAGCGATGGTGCGCATAATACCGGCATTTACACCACCATGGTGGGCGGCGAAAAGACCCGACGGCAAGTTCCTGGCGTTTCCTGAGGCCCGGGCCGCGGATCAGCCTCGCTCCTGGGTCTCGTTGCTGTCATTGGCTGACTACAGCACCCGAGCAGTGACCTCACCTCCGGGAGGATGGCTTGACCACGAGCCTGCGTTTTCTCCCGACGGCTCCCAGCTCGCCTTTATCCGCTCCACGGTCGCCGGTGTAAGCAACGATCTCTACGTCACCAGGGTCACCGTGGGCGAAGCCAAGCGCCTGACCTTCGATCACCGACCCATCGTTGGCCCCCCTACCTGGACGAGTGATGGCCGCGAAGTCATTTTCTCTTCGACCCGGGGGGGCCCGGTCAGCCTGTGGCGGATTCCAGCTACCGGGGGCGAGCCTCGACCGGTGGCTGGTGCCATCGGCGAGGCCGGATGGCCCTCGATCCCGCCTAAGGGCGACCAGCTGGTTTACGAGCAGGTTGTGGCCAAGTTCAACATCTGGCGCCTGGTATTGAAGGATCAAAAGCACTCTCAGAAACCGCCCGCTGTCCTCATTTCGGAAAAGGGCGACAAGATGCGTCCCGAACTGTCTCCGGATGGAAGGCGGATCGCTTTTGAGTCAAATCGCCTGGGCTTCTGGGACATATGGACATGCGCCACCGATGGATCCAGTTGCGAACAGGCTACGTCCTTGCACGGAACCGCTGGACGGGCACGCTGGTCGCCCAACGGGCGCTACATCGCCTTCGAATTCCATCCCGGCGAGCAAAGCGAGATTTATGTTGTCGAGGTGCCCGGCGGCGTTCCCCGGCTGCTGCCCACCATCCTGGGAGCTGACAACCTGTCTCCCAGCTGGTCGCCCAACGGCCAGTGGATCTACTTCGCTTCGAAGCGCGGCAGCGAGCCCTTTCAGCTATGGAAGATCTCCGTCCACGGCGGAGCTCCGATCAAGCTGACCAGGAACGGCGGGATTTCCCCAGTTGAATCTCCTGACGCACGCTTCCTCTATTACTCCAAGTTCGAAGCCGGCGGAGTGTGGAAAATGCCGGCGGAAGGCGGAGAAGAGACGCAAGTGCTGGAGGAAGTCCCGGGCGGCGGCTGGCCGAATTGGGCGCTTACAGCCGGCGGCATTTATTTCCTGAGGTTCGACAAATCGCCTCACTCTAGCATTCAGTTCTTGGATTTCGCCACCAACAAAATCATCCCCATCTGCACCCTGGAGAAAGAGCCGGGATGGGGATTGAGCCTCGCGCACGACGGCAAATCCATCGTGTATGTGCAAAACGAATTCGCGGAGTCTAACCTCATCCTGGTAAAGAATTTTCGCTGAGCGGTTTGGCTGACGCCCGAGGTCCGAACTTACCCGCCTTGCTTCAGGTCGGTGAGCACTTGCCGCGCGATTTCCTTCAGGGTCTCAAACACTCCTGGACCCTGGAAGGCGATGGCTTCAATCAGCGGCTCGTTTTTCCGGCGAAGATGTTTTGACAGTACGTCCACCGAAAGAACATTCGGCAGATCGCGTTTGTTGAGTTGCAGCACGTAAGGAATCTTGTTGAAGTCGTAGCCGTGTTCCTTGAGGTTGGCCATCAGGTTGTCGAGGGCCTCGACATTGGCATCCATGCGCTCTTCCTGGGAGTCAGCCACGAAGACGATGCCGTCCACGCCGCGCAGAATCAGTTTGCGGCTGGCATCGTAAAACACCTGGCCGGGGACCGTGTACAGGTGAATGCGAGTCTTGAAGCCGCGAACCGAGCCCAGATCCAGGGGCAGAAAATCAAAAAACAGGGTTCGTTCGGTCTCCGTCGCGAGTGAGATCATCTTGCCCTTCTGCTGCTCGGCGGTCTTCTGGTAGATGAACTGAAGATTCGTGGTCTTACCGCCCAACCCGGCGCCGTAATAAACGATCTTGCAGTTGATCTCGCGGGCTGCGAAGTTGATGAAACTCAAGACTTCCCTCGGAACCGGTGGCCGCGTCCGCATCGACACGAACCTCTCCCGGCTGAATTTGGCTTGATGCTGCTGGTTTTATACCACATGGCCCGGCATCCCCGGCAGGTTACGCCGGTTACTTGTGCAACACTGTCCTCCTTGGAGAGTGGGGCCCCCTCGGGCAGGTAGCCTTTACCGGAGGACTGATTTCACACTGCAGACCTCAGATTTGAGATTGAAACCCTGGCCGGACCCGGATGTTAACTCCGGAATGGGGGTCGTGGGCTGTCTTGGCAGTCCTTTTGCGGATTTCCTTTGCGTTGGCTTTTGCACCGCAAAGCTCGGAAATGACCTCAATCTGAGCTCTACAATCAATAATCTGAAATCTCAATGTCTGCGGTTCAGCGCCCCAATCCAACCGGATAGTAGCCTTCCTTTGCCGTGACCGTCAGGTCGGGACGCGCCACCCGGACCTCGATCTCGCGATGCGTGCTGCTGGGGGTGGCGTGGGTCAGATATCCCAGGGTGTACTGGTTGCGGGCATCGCCCAAGGCGCGGGCATAGGTAGTCTCGATGGCCTCGCGGGAAAATCCGGGGAAAATCTCGCCCCCGGTGGCGTTGGCGTATCTCGGCAGGATGTTGTTGTAGCCCAGTCGCGAGCCCGAGAACGGTACGTGCAGCTTTTGCAGGGAGCCATATCCAGGAACCGCCGATCCTTCCACGGCTACCCCGTACACCTGAATTCCGGTCGATAACAGGACCTTCAGGGTGTCGCTGTAGCTGGCGTTGCTGCCGTATTCGCGGCCGTCGCTGACGATGAAAATGACCTTCCGCCGGGTGCGGTCGCGTCTACGCAGTTCGAGGGCCGCGGCCACAATGGCATCGTTGAGCACGTGGGATTCCTTGGGCGGGGTGGTAACCCTGGGGGCGCCGCCCTCAACGGGGCGGCCGTTGACGATGGGTCCCTGCGGCCCCAGAGGGCCGCTGGTCACAGGAGGACCGTTATTCCTGCCGGTCACTGTCTTGAGACTGTCCAGCGCCGCGGTTAAATGACGGCCCACCGCGCTAAAGTCGGTCACCTTGGAAACGCTGGTGCTGTAGGTATAGAGCGAGACTTCATCGAACTCGCTGAAGGCCCCCTCCAGCGCCGAAAAGGTCTGAATGACTTTCTGCACGGCCACGTCCGGCATACCAGTGTCAAACAGAACCGCCGCCGAGAGGGCGAAGGGATCGGTAGTAAAGAAATTCAGGGTCTGCTTCTTGCCATCCTCAAAAACCGCGAAGTCTCTCGATAGCAGCCCGTTTACCAGGCGTCCGGAGTCATCCTTCACCATGACCGGGACCACGACCTGGTTCGTGTTTACCGTGATCTTGAACAGTTCGTCGCTGCCAGCGCTGCGCCCCGCCTGCGCCCCGCCTTCCGGCACGGTCGTTACCTTGAAGGGAGGAGGAGCCGGAGCGACTCCGGGAGCATAAACTGGTTCTTCCGTGGGACTGGAACTGGTAGGCGGTGCCTGGTTCGAGGGCGGCGCCTGCTCGGGTGGGGCCTGGTTTTGCGGGGCCGGGCCCTGCAGGGGCGAGTTCGGAAAGGGCCGAGAAGCCGATGGCGCGTCCGGAATGTCCGACTTATGTTTTTCCTGCTCCTGGGCAGCCATCGTCCCGCACAGCAGGCAAAGCACTGCCACGGCGGCGCCAAAGGCCTTAGACGTTCTACCAATCACTGAGCACACAGGGGGACCCTCCGCCTGACGGCGACTGCCTATTATTTCGGATGCCAGTAGCTCTACTTTGGTGCATCTAATCTGATGGATAGACTAACAAAAAAAGCGTGGGAGAATATCGGGATGGCAAGAGTCCCCAGGTTTCAGGCATTTGCAGCCTCACTGCTGGTGACTGCTATGGTGGCAGCCGGATTGGTCGCCGTGCCCCAGGCCCGGGCCCAGCAACTTCCCCACCTGGCCGGTACTCCGGACCAGGATAACCCTTCCCCGGAAAGCCAGGCGGATGAGCGGGACCAGTCCGTGAGCACACTGAAAGTTAACGTCAATGTTGTCCAGCTCTTTTTCAATGTCAAAGACAAGAAAGGCGGGCTGATCCCCAATTTGACGAAGAACGACTTCAAGGTCAGCGAGGATGGCATGCCGCAGACCATCAAGTACTTCACCGCCGAGTCGGACCTCCCCCTGACGCTGGGCATTCTGATTGATTCCAGCGGCAGCCAGAGACAGGTCCTGGAGATGGAGAAGGAAGTCGGAGCCAATTTCCTGAATGAGATCCTGCGCCCCAAGGATCTGGCGTTTGTGATCAGCTTCGATGTAGATTCCAACCTGTTGCAGGATTTCACCAACTCGCCGCGCCTGCTGCGTGCGGCCCTCAACAGCGCGCGCATTAACGCTCCTCCTTCCAGTTGCGGTGGCCTCCCCGGACAAGGCGGCGGCCCCTTGCCGTGCGGTTCCAATCCTAAAGGCACCGTGCTTTACGACACTGTCTATCTGGCCGCCCATGATCAACTGGCCAAGGAAGTGGGACGCAAGGCCATGATCCTGCTCACCGACGGAGAGGACCAGGGCAGTGAATACAAAATAACCGATGCGATCGAGGCCGCTCAGAAGTCGGACTCTATCTGCTATGTCCTGCTGATCGCAGACCGCGGCTTTTACGGCTTCGGCGGGTACTCGGGTGACCGCGAGATGAAGAAACTGGCGAGCGAGACCGGCGGCCGCGTTATCGACGTCGGGAACAAGGTGGACAAACTCAAGGATGCCTTTGACCAGATCGCGCGGGAACTGCGCAGCCAGTACAACGTCGGCTACACTCCTACCAACACAGCCCTGGACGGTACCTTTCGCAAAGTGGAAGTCCAGACCAACAAGAAGGACTACAAGATCCAGGCCCGCACCGGCTATTACGCGGTACCCAAGAGGGACTAGGGGACCTGCCGCGCGCTTCTCATCCTGAGCGGAGTAGCTGCTTCGCTTCGCGAAGCGCTACGCAGTCGAAGGACCCATATAGCAACATCGGCCGCCCGACCAGCCTGGTTTGCGGTGGGGCACAGAATCCCGCGCAATCGTCATTGCAGCAGGCAGGGGTCCTTCGACTCCGCATTGTGTTTCGCAAAGCGAAACTCAATGCTGCGCTCAGGATGACACTTGCTCGAGACGTTTCTCTGCCGCTGCGACTCCACGTATACTTCTCCCGCGAAGGGTTGAACGCCGCCGGAGGAAGAAGGAGTGTATGAGGAGTGCGATCCTGGTTTTGAGCCTGGTCATCGCATTCTCTACTGCTGCCTTTGCGCAGGCTCCCGCCGGCGTTATCTTCGACACCGACATGGGCAACGACATCGATGATGCGCTTGCCCTGGCCATGCTGCATGCTTTCCAGAGCCGCCATGAAATCAACCTGCTGGCGGTGACCGTCACCAAGGACAACAAGTGGGCCGCTCCCTACGTGGACTTGGTCAATCACTTCTACGGGCGTCCTGAGATCCCGATTGGCACCGTGCGCAATGGAAAGACGCCGGAGTCGAATCCGATGATCGAGATTCCGTCCAAACGGCGGCGACCGGACGGCAACTTCGTCTATCCCCACCGCCTATTGGATGGGGCGCAGGCGCCGGAAGCAGTCTCTCTGCTGCGCCAGACGCTGGCGAAGCAAGAGGATGGGAGTGTGGTGATCGTGCAGGTGGGCTTCAGTACAAATCTGGCCCGACTGCTGGAAACCAAGGCCGACGCGGCCAGTCCGGATGATGGAACGACTCTTGTGCGAAAGAAGGTTCGCTTGCTGTCAGTCATGGCTGGGAATTTCGCCGACGGAAAGCCGGAATTCAATCTGGAAAAGGACGTGCCCTCCGCGGTAAAGCTCTTCCGCGACTGGCCAACTCCGGTCGTGGTGAGCGGATTCGAAGTCGGCGCTGCACTGGAATTCCCTGCGACGCGCATCGAACGGGATTTCGCCTACGCGAACGACCATCCCGTCGCTGAGGCTTATCGATCCTACATGAAAATGCCTTACAACCGTCCCACCTGGGACTTGACGGCGGTGCTTTACGCGGTGCGGCCTGACGCGGGGTACTTCTCGCTCTCACCGCCCGGCACGATTACTGTTCTGCCCGACGGCAGTTCGCACTTCGAACTGTCTCCTGCGGGGAATCATCGCCATCTGATAATCAAGGACGAACAGCGGGCCCGGGCTCTGGAGGCGACGATCCTGCTGGCCAGTCAACCGCCTGCGACTTGCCGCCAACGCTAGTTTGTCTCGCCTACGACGGCGGGCAGGACTTTTTCCTGTCTTTCACCCGGCGGACGAACTCAACCCTGACCATACTTCACTCACGGCGCAAACTTTCACATCCACTAGCCCCGCGGTCAGACCGATCCTCCGCACGTCGTTTTCGTTGAGGTCAGTGATCACGCCGGATGTTTTCTTGGGCCAGCTTACCCACAGCATTCCCGCGGGCGCCAATCGGCAGGCAAATTTCGGAAACTGTTCCTCCATTTCTGCCTGGCCTTTGACAAAAATCATGGCGAAGTCGAGCTCAGCCCGGCCATCCTTGATCTGCCGGCACCCGGAGAGGGAATCTTTCAACGCGGCCTTTACCTCGGCGGGCAGTTGGAAAAATGCAATCCGAAATTGGGGCTTGAGGCCCAGCTTCTGGGGAAGAGGAGTGCCGGAGTAGCCTGCCATGGCGGCGGCCTATGGCGTGGGCGCGTAATAACCACGCCGGCTGCGCACGCGCAGGCCTTTGTGGTTCTGCGCCAGGATCTCGATGGTGTGGAAGCGCCCGTCACCACGCAGGTCGGCAGGCTTGTAAGAAAGCGCGTACTGGCTGCGCAGCTCATCCTGGATTTCGACGAAGGCGTTGGCCACGTCATTCAGCTGAAAAGGGACGAAGGCTCGTCCGCCGGTAGCCTCGGCAATGCGCTCCAGGACCTTGTCCCCACTACGGCTGCCGCGGCTGATATTGGTGCTGATGGTATAGACGATCACCTCCGCACGCTGCGCCATCTCGATGGCTTCCTCGCGGGTGACGTGGCTCATGTTGTCGTCACCGTCGCTGAGCAGGATGATCGCCCGGCGCACCGGACCATTCTGCTGTTCCTTGAGCAGCCGGTCGCGGCAGGCAAAATACAGCGCGTCGTACATGGCGGTACCGCCGCCCGGACGGAGCTGCCGGACACCGCGCGACAACGCTTCCGTGTTGTCGGTGAAGTCCTGGGTGACTTCCGGGGTTACGTCGAAACCGACGATGAACGCTTTGTCATAGCGGGGCCGGATCGTCTGGTTGAGAAACTCAACCGCCGATTCCTGCTCGAACTTGAACCGGTCCCGGATGGAGTTGCTGGCATCGACCAGGAGCCCAACCTGCAGCGGCAGGTCGGTTTCATTGTGAAAGCTGCGAATCTGTTCGGCCGGCTTGCCATCATCAAGCACCGAGAAATCGCCCCTCGCAAGGTTTCTGACATAGCGGCCATGTTTGTCGGTAACGGTGAACACGACGTTCACTTCGTTCACCGTCTTGGTAATTGTGGTAGCTGCGTCCGGGTTCGAAGGGTTGTCTTCCTTGGCTTTGGACGAGTCATCGGATTGCGCTGCTTCAGGCTTGGCGGCAGGCGAATCGGCCGGAGGACTGGCTTGTGATTCGGTCGTCTCTGACGTATTGGACGCTGGCGGCGCAGCAGGCGGAGGCGGCTTGGGCTGGCTGCGTTCCTGTTTGACCGCCGAGGGGGCGGACGGCAGATCGTCGGAAGAAGTCTGGGCAAGCAGCCCTGACACCAACCACGTGCTGCCCAGCAACAATATGATCCCGCGGAACTTCATGACGCACTCAATTATAGCCTTTGACTGTGTGGGTCGGACACTCCTGTCCGACGCCTTTGACTTTGACTTTGATTCTGAAGGACCAGAGTCAAAGTTAATAGCAAAATCAAGATCAAAGTCAAAAACAAGAGCAAAGTCAAAAGCAGCGGACAGGAGTGTCCGCTCGACACACTACCTCAGCTGCTGCAGAAACTCTTCCAGCTCTGCGGGCAACGGGGCTGTAAACGACAACCGCTCGCCGCTGCGCGGGTGCTGAAATTGCAGCGCCGCGGCATGCAGAAAATTTCTGGGAAGAAACAGGCGGGCGGGCTTTTTACTACTTATCTCGCGCGGAGCACCGTAGAGCGTGTCGCCCACCACGGGATGGCGCAGCGACGCCAGATGGACCCGGATCTGGTGGGTCCTGCCAGTGTCGATCTGAACTTCCAGCAAGGTGAATTTTCCATACGGCGAATCCAGCCGGCGATCCACCGCGTAGTGGGTAATGGCCTCGCGTCCACCAGAGCGCTTCGTGGTCATGCGCGTGCGCCGCACCCGGTCGCGGCTGATGCTGCTGCTGATCGTCCCTCGGTCCTGCTTCAGCCAGCCGTGCACCAGGGCGATGTATGTCTTTTTTACCTCCCGCCGCCCGAACTGGCTGGCCAGCCGGCGATGCGCTTCGTCGCTCTTGGCCACCACCAGCAGGCCGCTGGTGGCCTTGTCCAGACGGTGCACGATTCCGGGACGCAGCTCGCCGCCGACTGACGACAGCTGGCCAAAATGATGCAACAGGGCGTTCACCAGGGTGCCGCGATTGCGCTCGTCGTCGGTGGCGCCCGCTCCGGCGTGCACCGTCATGCCCGCAGGCTTGTTCACTACCGCAAGCTCGTCGTCTTCAAAGACAACGTCGAGGGGAATGTCTTCCGCCATCGTCCGCAGAGGTGGCTGCTCAGCGGTCCCCAGCACGGCGATGCGTTCCCCACCGCGCAGCCGCAAAGAGGCCCGCGCAACGGCATCATTCACCAGCACCAGCTGTTGCGCAATGAGCTGTTGGACCCGGGCACGACTGGTTTCGGGAAGATGCGCCACCAGAAACTGGTCCAGTCGTTTGCCGGCATCTTCAGCCGCGGGAATCAGAAGTGGAGGCATGTGTGGCGCGGGCGCCCCCGCCCGCGTTCGTCCCCGAAGGGGACGAAGATGTTGGTCTTCACTTTCCTGATAACGGCCGGCGATCACAGCGGGACGCTACCGCTGGGCGTGCGCCGGGACCACTCGCGTGGACGACTTAAGCCACCAGATCAGCCCACCGGTGATTACGAGGCCAATGGAAATCAACTGTGTCCCGCTCATGATCCCGCCGAAGACCTCGCCACGTCCGGGATCGTCACGAATAAATTCCAGGAAGTAACGAGCCACGCCATAAAGAATGAAATAGGCTGCCAGTACCTGCCCGTCGAACTTCTTGCGCTTGAAAAGCCACATCAGGATGAAAAAATTGGCCAGCTCGACCGCCGCTTCAAAAAGCTGCGTTGGCTCAAGCGGAATTCCCAGCGGAGTGTAGGAATTCAAATTGGCGATGGGATTGGTGAAAGTCACACCCCAGAAATGATGGGTGGGCTTGCCATAGCAGCAGCCGGCGGCAAAACATCCCACGCGCCCGATGGCGTGCCCCAGGGCCAGCCCGGGTGCGAAGGCATCCCAGGTGGCGAGCGCGGGCATACGGTGCTGGCGCATGTACCACACGGCCGCCACGGACGCGCCGATCAGCCCACCCGAGAAAACGCCTCCGGCCTGCAGCGTGGACCAGCTGAAGATGTCGCCGGGATGGGCGGTGTAGTAGCTCCAGTCGTTGACGATATACAGAATCTTGGCGCCGATGATGCCGCACAGGACTACCAGAACACCCAGGTTCCATGCGTCGTCCTGATTGATTCCCTGCTTGCCGGAGTTGCGAACGCTGATCCAGAGGCCGACCAGGACTCCCGTGGAAACCAACAATCCGTAAGTGGGGAGGAAGAACCTGCCGATATGAAAAAGTTGAGGAAACACTATTGATCTAGATGCGCTGCCCGGAGATTTTGTTACAGCCCAAGCGCATGCAGATCAATTTTAGCAGGAGCACGCAGGGAGGTGTGGAGGGGAAGAAATGAGAAGCCGACCCACTGTGCCGTGTGACGGGGCCGAGAATGAACCCGTCGGTAGACGTTGGGCGCCCGCCGAGACCCTTTAGGCATCTCCGCATGGCGGAGCGTTGCACACCGGATCCTAGTTCGAGTCGAGCTCCCGTTCATTCAGCATTGGTTCAAAAATCGGTGACCCGTCATCACCAACCCGGCAGGTCGGCTATCAGTCAGGATGCTAGGGTAAACACCCCGCATTGGCAATAGGGGGGGCGCAAAAAGTTGGCAATCCGCTTGCCAGCAACTTTCGTAAGGTGGGACAAAACCACGTGGGGATTCCCGCCCCGACTGCCCGGCGGAGCACAGCTCTGCGGAGAAGCTGTCAGCCGTCAGCTGTGCTATCAGTTGTCGGTTATCAGTCTTGGAGGTCCGGATTTTGCAGCAAGGCTCGTCAATCACACTTGCTTGAATGCCGAGAGCTGAAGGCTAAGAGCTGAGAGCTTACCCAGCGCGGCGCTTGTCTTCCAACACCTCATCGAGCGCGCTCGAGAGATGCTGGGCGCGGCGCAGGTAGTCGCCCGATCCCACGTCCTGATTGCGTTTGACCAGGTGGTATTCGTCAGCAATGTTCAGCGCGGCCAGCACCGCCAGGCGCGCTGTATCCACGGTGTGGGTCTGTTCCGACACCGCGCGCATCTTGCCATCCACGTACTCCGCCAGTTTGAGAATATATTCCGCATCCGAACCGCGGAGATTATAAGGCTGGTCGAAAATCTCGACCCGGACAGCGTTATTGCTGGGGTCCTTGATCGCCGTGTGTTTGGTGGCCGTTGCCATACTCGTTTCTCCTCAGGAGGTCTGACCGATCAACTGACCGCCTGCTCCTCGGAAATGGATTCGATCTGACCCAGCATTTTCTCCACCCGGCCGCGGATCTCTTCCCGTTCTTTGCGCAGCCGTACCATCTCGCGGCGCAAACCGTCCAGCTCTTCTTCGCGCTCTTCCAATTGCTGGCGCAGACGCTGCGCATCCCGCTCCGCCGCCGCCCGGGCCTCCCGGGCCGACTTGTACAGTTCAATGGTGCGATAAACTTTCTCTTCAAGCGCCTGAAAATCGTCAGCCGGAACCTGCGCCGATACCCCTTCTGCCATCCTCACAGACATGGTGCCACCACTTCCTCAAGAAAAATTGGGAACTTGAGCGCAGTATAACCCAGAACCCTGTGAATCCAATGAGATGCTTGCGGGCGTTTGGCGGGTTGGTCGTTGCCCTTTTTAGCGCGGCCCTTCGACTCCTGCGGTAAGCTCAGCCGGCCGAGTGTGGGGCGGACACTCCTGTCCGACGCCTTTGGGGTTGGTGTTGGTGTTGATCGGCCGGTTGTGCCGGGCTGAGGAAATCAAAGGCTAAGCAAGTTAAAGACAGAGAAAGTCAACGGCTAGAAAGCTAAAGTCAAAGGCGTCGGATAGGAGTGTCCGACCCCATGGGACTGACTTATCGGGCTCGCAGCTTCTTCAGGCGCTCGCCGGCGGCATCCAGCGTGGCGTCTTTTTTGCAGAAGGCAAAGCGCACCTGCTGCGCCCCATCCCGCGGGTCATTATAGAAACTCGATCCTGGAACCGAGGCCACCCCGATGTCCTTCACGAGATATTTCACAAACTCGAGATCATTCGCGAACTCGAAAGCGCTGATGTCAGTCATGACGTAATACGCTCCGCGCGGACGAAAACAGCGGAAACCAGCCTCGGTCAGCACCGGGAGCAGCCGGTCACGCCGCTTGCGATAGCCGTCAGCCAGTTCCTCGTAGTAGCTGGCCGGCAGACCAAGCGCCGCAGCTCCAGCCTCCTGCAGTGGCGCCGGCGCCCCCACCGTAAGAAAATCGTGCACTTTGCGAATGGCATCCGTGATTGCGGGCGGGGCTACAGCCCAGCCCACTCGCCATCCGGTTACGCTGTAGGTCTTCGACAGGCCGTTGATGGTGATGGTGCGATCGCGCATGCCCTCGAGCGACGCCATCGAAATGTGCCGGGTGCCGTCATAAAGAATGTGCTCGTAGATTTCATCCGTGATGGCCAGGACGTTGAATTCCACACACAGGTCGCGGATCAGTTCGAGTTCGCTTCGGGTGAAAACCTTGCCGGTGGGGTTATTGGGCGTGTTTACGATGATGGCCTTGGTGTGGCTATGAAACGCCGCGCGGAGTTCGCGTTCATCGAACCTCCATTCCCCATCGGGCGCGTCCGGCGGGCGCAATCTTACAAACCGCGGACTGGCTCCGGAAAGAATCGCGTCCGGCCCATAGTTCTCGTAGAACGGCTCGAAGATGACCACCTCGTCGCCGGGGTTGCACACGGCCATCAGAGTCGAGATCATGGTTTCGGTGGAACCGCAGCACACCGTGATTTCGCGCTCCGGATCCGCCGCGATGCCCTGCCACAACTTCATCTGCCAGGCAATAGCATTGCGCAGGTTTTTCGCCCCCCAGGTGATGGCGTACTGGTTTACGTCGGCTGCGACGGCCTCCTGCGCTGCGCGTTTGATCTCGGCCGGAGCAGGAAAATCGGGGAAGCCCTGCGACAGGTTGACGGCGCCGTGCAGCATGGCCTGGCGCGTCATTTCGCGGATGACGGATTCGGTGAAGCGTTCAACCCTGCCGCTGAGGAACGACTTCCGCTGGATGGCCGTTTCTGCCATAGGCGTCAGCCTAGCACAGTGTCAATTCATCCCGCTGCCTGCGCTTTGGGAAGCGAGATCACGCCGCAGCCAGATAGACGTAGCGCAGGATGAAAAGCACCGTAAGGATCCAGATCAGCAGGTTGATCTCGCGAATTTTTCCGGCTGCGACTTTCACCACGGTGTAAGAGATTAGCCCCAGGCTGATGCCGGTCGCAATGCTGAAGGTCAGAGGCGTGGCCAGCATGGCAATAAATGCGGGCACGGCTTCGCTGAAGTCTGCCCAGGCGATTTGCGCGATCGATTGCGTCATCAGCGCGCCTACCAGGATGAGCGCCGGGGCGGTGGCGTAGCCGGGAATCGCAGTTGCCAGGGGAGAACAGAACATCGCCCCCAGGAAAAGCGCTGCGACCACCACGTTGCTGAGGCCGGTCCGGGCCCCGGCGGCGATTCCGGCCACGCTTTCGATATAGCTCGTCACCGTGGAGGTGCCGGCGACCGCGCCGAAAATGGTCCCTGTCGCATCCGCCACCAGCGCCCGCCCCACGCGGGGAATTTTTCCGTCCTTGATGAAGCCGCCCTGCTCGCACACCCCTACCAGGGTGCCCACATTGTCGAACAAGTCCACGAAGAGGAACGCAAACAGAATTTCGAGAAGCCCAAGATGAATGGCGCCGCGAAGATCGAGCTGCAGGAAAGTGGAGGAAGGATGCGGCAGAGAAAAGATCGCGGAAGGCCATTGCGTGATGCCGCGCAGCATGCCCAGCAGCGTAGTCCCGACAATTCCGATCAGAATAGCGCCATTGACCTTGCGCGCCATCAGAAACAGAGTCAGCACGATTCCGAAGCAGGCGGTCTGCACTTCTTTGTCGGCAAAACTTCCCAGACCGACGAACGTCGCCGCGTTGGCCACCACCAGCTTGGCATTGCGTAGTCCCACGAACGCAATAAAGAAACCGATGCCAGTGGCGGTGGAATGCTTCAGGCAGTCGGGCATGCCGTTGACGATCTGCTCTCGCACCCGCGTGACCGTGAGCATCAGGAAAAGAATGCCGGAAAGGAAAACCACGCCCAGCGCCGTGCGCCAGGGAACGTGCATGCTGAGGCAGACGGCATAGGTGAAATACGCGTTGAGCGACATGCCCGGCGCCAGCGCAATGGGATAGTTGGCATAAAGCCCCATCACCAGCGTCGCCACCGCCGCGGAGAGGCAGGTGGCAAACACTACGCCCTCGACCGGCATGCCCGCCTGCGCCAGGATTTGCGGATTCACCACGACGATGTACGCCATGGTAAGGAAAGTAGTGAGGCCGCCGAGCATCTCTTGCCGCACCGTAGCGTGGTTTTCGGCCAGCCTGAAATAGCGTTCGATCAATCGCTCTCCTCGAGGTTGCGAACTGGTTTAGTAAGGAGTCTTGTCCGGCTTTTCCCGCCAGGCCTGAAACGCCGCCAGCGCCTCCTGGCGCATCAACTGCGTCATTGGAATCTTGCGTCGCGAGAGGGGCTGCGCGATTTCGCCGTAGATAAACGAATCGTCGAATCCGCTCTTCGACGCGTCCGCCGCGAAGCTTCCAAAGTACACGCGGGCCAGACGCGTCCAGTAAATCGCTCCCAGGCACATGGGGCAAGGCTCGCACGAGGTGTAGAGTTCGCAGTCCTTCAGTTCGAAGAGCCCCAGTTTCTGGCAAGCCCGACGGATGGCAAGCATTTCAGCATGCGCGGTAGGATCATTGGTCAAGGTCACCTGGTTCACGCCCTCCGCAATAATCTTGCCAGTTTGCACGATCACGGTACCGAAGGGCCCGCCCCGGCCAGACTGAACGTTCTCAATCGAGAGCTGAATGGCGCGCGCCATGAAAGGATTACTCATGCGATGCCTTCTGAGCCGCCAGTATAGCGAACCGTGTGGCGCGGGCGCCCTCGCCCGCGGCTGTTGACGTTGAATTCGATCTTCGTGCCACACCGCGACTCTTGTCGTTCCCGTCGGTCAATTCCGTTTTCCCACAGGCTCGCATTAGCATCCTGCCCTCTCGCGGGCGAGGGCGCCCGCGCCACACAAGCCAGTTGATATATTCACAATGAACCGATGGCCGTCGAATCTCAGACCGCTTCTGTCGTCCCGCGGCGCGCGGACTTTGTCCTGACCCTGCGCCTGGCCTTGCCGCTCATCATCGCCGAGGTCGGATGGATGAGCATGGGCATTGTGGACACCATCATGGTGGGACGGCTGCCCGACAGTGCGGTCGCCATTGGGGCCACCGGCCTGGGCCAGAGCCTCTATCACAGCATCGCCATCTTTGGCGGCGGCCTGCTTCTCGGGCTGGATACCTTCGTCGCGCATGCCTACGGTCGCGAGGACCTGAATGACGCCCGCCTCTCGCTGGTGAACGGCGTGTTTCTGGCGTTTGCATTAACCCCCATTCTCATGCTGGCCGTGTCGTTCTGGCCGGCGCTGATGCAACGCTTCGGCATCAGTCCGGAGCTGGTCGATCCCATGCGCCCCTTCCTGCACGCGCTTAACTGGGGCACATTGCCGCTGCTCGCCTATTTTGCTCTGCGCCGTTATCTGCAGGCAGTGAACGTCGTGCTTCCCATCACGTTCGCGCTCATCTCCTCCAACCTGGTGAATCTGGTTGGCGATTGGGCGTTGATCTACGGACATCTGGGGCTTCCCGCCATGGGCATCACCGGTTCCGGCTGGGCAACCTGCGTGGCCCGCATTTACATGGCGGGAGTGCTTGTAGTCACTTTACTTTGGGTGGAGTCAAAGCGCTCTCTGCCCCGGTGGACAAGCACGGGCCGCATCGATCTGCGTCGAGTTTGGGCCTTGCTCAAGCTGGGAGCGCCGGCAGCCACCCAGATTCTCTGCGAAATCGGCGCCTTCTCGGCTGCCACCGCGGTGGTGGCCAGGCTGGGACCCGTCCCGCTTTCTGGCCACGAGATCGCGTTGAATTGCGCCGCGCTGGCCTTCATGGTGCCGCTCGGGATCAGCTCGGCCGCAGCGGTGCGCGTGGGGCAACAGTTGGGAAGAAAGGATAGTGCGGGAGCTCGGCGCGCGGGGTGGTCGGCTATCATCCTCGGAGTCGGATTCATGAGCTGCTCGGGCCTGCTGTTCGTGTCGATTCCCACCTGGATCGCGCGGTTGTTCTCGCCGGACCCCATGGTGATTCGCACCGGCGCTCGGCTGCTGCTGGTAGCCGCCGCATTCCAGCTTTTCGACGGCTTGCAGACGGTCGCGACCGGAGCCCTGCGCGGCACCGGCGACACCAAGACGCCCATGCTGGCCAACTTCATCGCCTACTGGCTGATCGGTCTCCCCGTGGGTTATGTCTTATGTTTCAGAGTAGGCTGGGGCGCAGTCGGGGTGTGGATCGGGTTGTGTGGCGGCCTGATGATTATCGGGTCGGCCCTTTTGCTGGCTTGGCACCGGAGAAAGCTGCCCGCACAACACTTGCTAGGTACTGTAGTTTGCCACCACTCGAGCCACTCTTCCAGTCGCTGACAGCTCCATGAACTCTCCCGTGCGTGTCCCCTTCTGATTTGTGTAGTAGAGCAGCAAGCTGTTTACGCCCCATAGCAAGTCCTCAAGGCGAAAGTGGAGCTCCGGGTAGGCTTCGAGCCCTCGCTGAAAATAAGCTCTCAAATTTGCCTTTCCGACTACCTTGCCATCGGATGCCCCCAACAGCTGGGCGGCAACTGGCGAAGTCAACTCGATTGCATCTTCGTAGTGCATCATGATCAAGTCGAGATCATGACCGTTCCAAGCCGCTACCCAGTGGTTGGCCAGATTCCACGCCTCGTCTCTCGTCATTGCACTCTCTCCAGTAGAAGGTTCATCAATATAGAAGTGAAGAGCAAGGAGCGACAGTCTAAGGGATGGTTGGTAAACAGGCTCTTAAACCAACAATCCCAGCCACTAGGCTCTCATCCCGAGCAATCTTGCGCACGACCTTTGCCCTTTGCTGCCAAGGAATCTCGCACCTTCACGTAGCCGGGCTTGATGACGGTATAAATCAAGTCGCAACGTTGGCGGTAAGGCAGGAACGCGCTCTTCATCGCGTTGATGGTAATTTTCTCGAAGTCATCGAGAGACAGACCGAAAGTATCTGCGGCGGCCTCGAATTCCCGGGTCATCGTGGTGTCGCTCATCAGCCGGTTGTCGGTGTTCAGAGTAACGCGAAACTTTTCCTGATAAAGGATTTTGAAGGGATGCTCGGCCAGGCTCGGGGTGGCGCCGGTATGGACGTTGCTGATCAGGCAAATCTCCAGCGGAATTCGCTTGTCGAGAACATACTGAGCAAGATCGCCGAGCTTCACCACCTTGCCGTCCGCGACGGCGATGTCGTCGATCAGTCTCGTGCCATGCCCAATGCGATGTGCCCCGCAGTACTGAATGGCTTGCCAGATTGATTCCTTACCGTAGCCCTCGCCGGCGTGAATCGTGATATTGAAATTCTGGCGCTGTATGTAATGAAAAGCGTCCACGTGCTTCTTGGGAGGATGCCCGCCTTCCTCACCTGCCAGATCGAAACCGACCACGCCGCGCTCGCGAAAATCCACGGCTAGCTCGGCCATCTCGAGCGACACATCCATGTTGCGCATGGCGCAGATGATCAGACCTGAAACCGTTCCAAAATCTTTTCGCCCGCGCTCCAGTCCTTTCAACACCGCCGAGACCACTTGCTGGTGCGTCAGTCCCTTGCGGGTGTGAAAAACGGGCGCAAAACGAGTTTCAAAATAGACCACGCCATCCTTGCTCAGATCTTCGGCTTGTTCGTAGGCGACACGCTCCAGGGCCTCTTCTGTCTGCATCACCGCGATGGTGTGGGCGAAGCCTTCCAGATACTTGGCGAGGCTCCCCTTGTTGGCGCCCTGATGAAACCACTGAGCCAACGCAGCGGCGTCGCTGGTGGGGAGGCCCGTGTAATTCGTCTCCCTGGCCAGATCAATGACAGTTTGCGGCCGCAGCACTCCGTCCAGATGCTCGTGCAAAAGCACCTTAGGCAGGCCGGACAGTTGTTGTCTATCAAGCTTCATGAGGGAACTCCACATCTCGGCAGGACGTCATACCGCTCACTGGTCAGCGCCGCCGGCCCAATAATTGCTTCTGAACAGCACAGCCTCATCTCGCACCGGATCTTTCAAACGCACCCGAATCTGATGCAGCCCCGGATGAGGGCCCTTTGGTTCAAAGCTCAAAAGGTAGCGGCCATGCACGTGATTGGCGAAGCTGCTCATCTTGGTCTCAAAGCTCTTGCGGGACGAGAACAGCTCGTACTCACCGCCGCTCATCGACGCAATCGCCAGGGGCATGTTCTTTTTCATCGCCGCCAGCGTCATCAGAAGAACGCCCTGTATGTTGGGTTGAGCGCCCCAGCCAGCCTCGTCCCGGTTGCTGCCTCGTTCGGTATCCAGTACCTGTGATAGCGAAGGAGAAAAAGGAAGAGCATACACTGCCGTGTCTGTGACCCCGATCAACTTCACCACCTCATCGAGCTTCGCAAAGTGACTGCCATGATCGCGGGTTTCGCTGATCAGCAGCAGCAGGCGCTGGCGGCCCTCGGGCCGCTTGTTCAGCAATTTGACTGAATACGCGATGGCGTCGAGAATCGCCGCGCCATTGTCCCCCGCCTGCAGCGTTTTGAGGTCGCCCTCGATAAGTTCGGGATTGTGGGTGAAATCGCGCGCCAGAGTAAGTTTGCTGTCAAAGAACACCAGAGCCGTTTCGGTGTCGGGCTGGCCCACCACCGGCTCCAGCATTGACGGTAAACCACGTATCCTGTCGAACTCACGATTGGCTCTCCGCCCGCACTGCACCGCGATCATCAGCGAGACGGGTTCGGCTTCTGCTGCTTCGTCCAAATAGGGCACCTACTCGATACCATCGTCTTCAATGACGAAATCTTTGGCTTGCAGCCCGTACACGACGCTGCCGTTTGCATCCCTCACCAGCGTGGGCACCACTACCACGTTGGCCTGGGCATTGAAGGTGGGCTCCTGCGGCGCCGCGGCGGGTCTAAACACCAACAGGAACATCGCAAAATACAAACTGGCTTTGGAGCTGTTCATGTCTCCCGCGAACTACTCTTCCCCGATATCCTCGTTCCAGACTTCGGGATTCGCCCTTATGTACTCGCCCAGCAACGCAGCACACTCCGCAGAGTCAAGATCGACAAGGTTCACACCGAGCGAGCGCAGCCAGTCCACGCCGCCCTGAAAGTTGCGGCTTTCACCCACCACCACCGTACCGAAACCAAATTGCCGGACCAGTCCGCTGCAATACCAGCACGGCGCGAGAGTGGTGACCATGATGAGGTTGCGATAGCTGCGCTGGCGTCCCGCGTTGCGGAAGGCATCGGTCTCGCCATGCATAGAGGGATCGCCCTGCTGCACCCGGCGATTGTGCCCCGCGCCCAGGAGTTTGCCCTGCGCGTCGAAAATTGCCGCGCCAATGGGTATCCCGCCTTCGGCCAGCCCCTTACGGGCTTCAGCCAAAGCGACGGCGAGCATCGCGGAATGATCCAGATTCTTGTCCTCCCGGCATCATTATTGCACCCTGCCGGATATCGTTTCCGGTTCAAGTGTCGGGCCCGAGCAAGGAACGGTACCTCTCGTCCTTCTGAAAGTCCCCCACCAGCTTGAGCTCTACGCCGGTCAGTTTCTGGCGCAGAGCTTCGCGGAGATAGAAGGCAAGCATTCTGGCGGCGGAGGCGTAATCCAGCCCTTCAGGACGGATGTTCGAAATGCAATTGCGCTCGGCGTCAGTGCGCCCGGGCCGCGGCCCCCATGTGAGGTACGCACCCAGACTGTCCGGCGAACTCAGGCCAGGACGCTCGCCAATCAGGACCACTGACACCTTTGCCTGCAGCGCCGCGCCAATGGCATCGCCAATCGCCACACGTCCTTGCTCAACGATGCACACCGGACCCACCGACCACTGCTGGTCAAGCAGCGGTAACACCTCGTCCAGCAAGGGCAAGGCGTGACGGGTCACCGCCAGCGCAGAGAGGCCGTCGGCGATCACAAACACGACATCACATGAATCAGCGACCAGATTCGCGACCGACTCCGGGCTCAGCGAGCGGCCCAGGCCAGGATGATGCAGATAAATTGACCGGCCGGCAGCTGCGCTTCGCAGGACACAGGCAGACAGCCCGCGTTTGCGCAATCCGCCCAGTAGCGATGGCACATCGAGTGCAGCATGGACCGCGTCCCGCGCCTGGGCGTGAGCTAATTGAAAATCGAGGACTTCGTGAGTCGCCAGACTGGAGCCGGCGCGGTCCAGCCCAACCCGCGCCGAAGTGTAGTGCCGAAGGCCTCTGACCAATTCATCCGTCATATCTGGGCACCGGATTGGCTCCCGCCGGCAATAGTTCGTTCACGGTGAGCCGTCGAAATTCGCCGCGCTCCAGCCAAGCCTCGAATTCCGGCGCGGGGCGCAAGCCCAGTACCGAGCGCAGATAGAGCGCGTCGTGAAAAGATGTGCTCTGGTAGTTCAGCATGACGTCATCTGCTCCGGGCACACCCATGATGTAGTTCACTCCGGCCACACCCAGCAACGTCAGAAGCGTATCCATATCATCCTGATCGGCCTCCGCGTGGTTGGTGTAACAAACGTCGCAACCCATGGGAAGGCCCAGCAGCTTGCCGCAGAAGTGGTCCTCGAGTCCGGCGCGGATGATCTGCTTTCCATCGTAAAGATATTCCGGCCCGATAAATCCCACCACGGTGTTCACCAGCATGGGCCGGTAGCGACGGGCCACAGCGTAGGCGCGGGATTCGAGCGTCTGCTGATCACAGCCATGGTGCGCTCCCGCCGACAGTGCGCTGCCCTGGCCGGTTTCGAAATACATGATGTTGTCGCCCACGGTTCCGCGGCGAAGTTCGCGCGCCGCCTGATGCGCCTCATCCAGCAGCGCAAGATTTATTCCGAACGACTTGTTAGTCGCCTCCGTGCCAGCGATGGAGTGGAACACCAGGTCGATGGGCGCGCCTTGCCGCAGCGCCTCCATTTGTGTGCTGAGATGTGCCAGCACGCAACTTTGCACCGGAATGGCAAACTTTTCGCGTGCATAATCCACCAGCCGCAGCAGCGTGCACACGGACGCAACGTTGTCGCTGGCGGGATTGATGCCGATCACCGCGTCTCCCGAGCCCAGAGAAAGTCCATCCACAATCGACGCCGCAATGCCGACCGGATCATCGGTGGGATGGTTGGGCTGCAGTCGCGTCGAAAGCCGCCCGCTCAGGCCAACCGTGGTGCGGAAGCGGGTCACCACCCTGATCTTGCGAGCAATAGCGATCAGGTCTTGCGCCTGCATGAGCTTCGATGCGGCCGCCGCCATTTCCGGAGTCAGGCCGGGAGCCAGCGCGGCCAACACTTCGCCGGTCGCATGGTCATCCAGTAGCCAGTTGCGGAATTCGCCCACGGTAAGCGCCGCCACCGGCGCGAAGGCAGCGTCATCGTGGGTGTCCACGATCAGGCGGCTGACCTCGTCGGACTCATACGGAATCACAAGCTCCTCGAGAAAGTGGCGGAGGGGAAGGTCGGCAAGGACGAGGCGGGCAGCCACCCGCTCTTCCGCGCTGGCGGCGCAGACACCGGCCAGTTGGTCTCCCGACCGCAGAGGTGACGCCTTTGCCAACAACTCCTTCAGATCGGCAAAGCCGTAGGTTGCACCGCGAATCGAGTGCGACATCCGCATGGGAGGCGATGCCTCCATTATGCACGGTTAGCGGCTGCCCGCAGCAGCGGCCAGATGGGAGCGTAAGTTATCTCGCGCCGAGCGTTTCTCCTGCCTCCACATGCCCGGTTTTTATGTTAGCTTTGGTTCCGCAAATTTAGAAGTTCAGGTTGCCAATCATGCACAGTCTCGGGACTAATCTTCGAACCGCCCTGCTTAGCATTCTGACGCTCTTCGCCGGCGTGGCCCGCGCTCAATGGGCGCCGATGAACCCCGTCACCGACGTACAGCAACAGGCTGACGGCGTGCTTTTCACGATGCAAACAGGCGCGCTGAAGATTCAGGTGTGCACCGATTCGATCATTCGCATCCGCTATTCCGCCACATCCGCGTTTTCCGATCGACCGAATTACGTGATCACCAAAAGCAGCTGGCCCGAAACCAAGTGGACCATGCAGTCCACCGATGACAGCGTAACCCTTACCACTGCCCGTCTGGCGGTGACGGTCACACGCAAGGATGGCGGCATTACCTATCGTGATCGTGATGGCAAGCAACTGCTGCAGGAGGCGACGCGCAAGCTGACCCCGGTCAAGGTCAATGGCGAAGACACCTATCGCGCGGAATCGTTCATCAACATCTACGGCTCGCACGAGGCGCTCTACGGACTCGGCCAGCACCAGGCGGGCGTGTGGAACTATCGCGGCGAGTCGGTAGATATTTCTCAGGACAACACCAATATTTCCGTTCCGTTCCTGCTTTCGAGCCAGGGCTACGGCCTTTACTGGAACAACGACTCGCGCAGCCGGTTCAACAACCGCTTTGCGAATTACATGTACATCACCTCCGAAGTGGCCGACAACATCGACTACTACTTTTTCTACGGCCCTGAGTTCGACCGCATCATCGCTGCTTACCGCGAACTGACCGGGCAAGCGCCCATGTTCGGCAAGTGGGCCTTCGGCTTCTGGCAGTGCAAGAATCGCTACAAATCGCAGGAGGAAATTCTGGGAGTGGCCAACAAGTACCGCGAGCTGCACATTCCGGTCGATAACATCGTGCAGGACTGGTTCTGGTGGAACCGCAAGGGCGAGCACGTCTTCAACAAGAACTATCCCGACCCCAAGGGCATGATCGATCAGCTTCACGCCCAGAATTTTCATCTGATGATTTCCGTGTGGCCCTTCTTCGAACCCGGCTCTGCTGTGTATGACGAAATGGAAAAACGCGGCTGGTTCGTGGACAAATTCAAGTTCGCCAAGCCGCCTTATCACACCAATGGCATGGCGGTGTACGACGCCACCAACCCCGAAGCCCGGAAATACTACTGGCAACTGATGGACAAGGCCCTGTTCAACATTGGCGTGGACGCCTGGTGGCTGGATACGACCGAGCCCGAAACCGAAGGCCAGGAAGAAAACATCCTCCTGGGCCATAAGCTCGCCGCCGGCAGCGGCAATCGATACGTAAATATCTATCCCCTGATGACTACGGGCGCGGTTTACGACGGGCAGCGCAGCGCGTCCAGCCAGAAGCGCGTGTTCATTCTGTCCCGTTCGGCCTTCGCCGGCGACCAGCGCTATGCAGTCACCGCCTGGTCGGGCGACATCAACTCCGATTTCTTCAGCTTCCGCCGGCAGATTCCCGCTGGTTTGAATTTCGCGCTCTCCGGCATCCCTTACTGGACCACCGACATTGGCGGCTTCGTCACCGGAGATCCCGGCGATCCCGCCTACCGCGAACTTTTCATCCGCTGGTTCCAGTACGGCACCTTTAATCCCATCCTGCGCGTGCATGGAACCCGCAAGACCGATCAGAACGAGCTCTGGTCATACGGGCCGGAGGCGCAGAAAATCCTCGTGAGTTTCGATCGCCTGCGCTACCGCATGCTGCCCTACATCTATTCCATGGCATGGAAGACAACCAGCGAAAGTTACACTCCCATGCGCCCGCTGGTGATGGACTTCCGCTCCGACGTCCGCGCCCAGAACATTGGCGACCAGTTTATGTATGGCCCCGCGTTTCTGGTGAACCCGGTCACCGAACCTGACGCCACCACGCGGCGGCTCTACCTGCCGCAGGCGAAGTGGTATGACTTCTGGACGGGATCAACCGTCGCCGGCGGCCGGACTGTCGATGCCAGCGCTCCGCTCGACCGCCTGCCACTCTACATCCGCGCCGGATCAATTGTTCCGCTCGGCCCGGATGAGGAATGGTCCACTGAAAAGCCCGCCGATCCGATCGAGCTTAGAATTTACCCTGGCGCGGATGCAGACTTTACCTTCTACGATGATGAGAACGACAGCTACAACTACGAAAAGGGCATGTACGCGACTATCCCCTTGCACTGGGATGACGCCAAGCAGGCGCTTACCATCGCAGACCGCAAAGGACAATTTCCCGGCATGCTGGAAAGCCGAACGTTCCGTGTCGTGTTCGTGGGCGAGAACCATGGCGCGGGCATCGATCCCGAGGAACGCCCGGACAAGACTGTGCAGTATACCGGCAAGCAGATCGCGGTGGCTCCGTAAAGTTATGAGTGGGCGATCCATGAGATTGTCGCCAGCTTTTTTGAAGCAAGCCTTCAGTTAATAGGAGAACGACCGATGAAATTGTTTTGGAAAAATACAGCTCTCATCCTGATCCCGCTGCTGGGCCTGGCCGGGACCGCGCTGGCACAGTCCAGCTACAGCCTGCTCTCGCCTGACAAGCGTATCGAAGTAAGAATCCGGACCGGCGCCCGCTTCCAGTACGACGTCCTGTTCAAGGGAACAGCGCTGCTGCAGAATTCCACTTTCTCCATCGACATTGATCACACTACCCTCGGTCTGCAACCCAAGGTCAAGGCCAGCAAGGAGCGCAGCTACGACGGCACGCTCGAACCGCCGGTGCGGCAGAAGTTCGCAAAAATCCGGGAGAATTACAACGAATTGCGCCTGACCATGGACGGCAACTACGCGGTCGTCTTCCGCGCCTACAACGAAGGCGTGGCTTACCGCCTGGAAACTTCTTTGCCGCAGGCCGAAGTAAAGGTTTACGGCGAGGAATCCAGCTTCAATTTCGCCGGCGATTACCGCGTTTATTATCCTCAGGAAGAGAGCTTCTTTTCGCACAACGAACGGCATTACCTGCCGGTGAATCTGCCCACGATCGCGCCCAGCGCGATAGCCAGCCTGCCCGCGGTCGTCGAAGCCGCCAATGGGGTTAAAGTGGCGGTCGCGGAATCCGACATTGAAGATTATCCTGGGCTTTGGCTGCGCGGCACCAGCAGCAACGGGCTGGCGGCCACCTTCCCGCCGTATCCGCTGAAAGAAACACTGGAGAAGGACCGCGACTTCAAGGTCACGCAGGCGGCCGACTACATTGCCGTGACTCGCGGCACCCGCACATATCCATGGCGGCTGTTGGGGATTGCGGAAAAAGATGGCGACCTGATCACCAATCAACTGGTGTACCTGCTGGCCAAGCCTTCGCAGATACAGGACACCTCCTGGATCAAGCCCGGCAAGGTGGCCTGGGACTGGTGGAACGCGCTCAACATCGGTGGCGTGGATTTCAAGTCTGGCATCAATACCCAGACCTACAAGTATTTCATCGACTTCGCCGCCAAGTACGGCATCCCGTACATCATCCTCGATGAAGGCTGGTACAAGCTCGGCAACGTGCTCGAAGTCGTCCCCGAAGTAAATATGGAAGAGCTGTCGGCATACGCTAAACAGAAAAATGTCGGGATCATCTTATGGATGGTGTGGAAGACGTTAGACGACCAATTCGACCCGGCCTTCGACGAGTTCCAGAAATGGGGCGTCAAGGGCCTCAAGATTGATTTCATGCAGCGCGACGATCAGAAGCTGATCAATTTCTACTACAAGACTTGCCGCGAGGCAGCCAGGCGCCACATGCTGGTCGATTTTCACGGTGGACAGAGCCAGATCACGATGATCCGCACCTGGCCCAACATGATCAGCGGAGAGGGCGTCCGTGGCCTGGAGTGGAGCAAGTGGAGCGCTGAAACCGAACCCCAGCACAACATCACCCTGCCTTTCACCCGCATGTTTCTGGGGCCCATGGATTTCACTCCCGGCGCCATGCTGAACGCAACCAAAAAGGACTTCGCTCCCGTCTTCGATCGCCCCATGAGCCTGGGCACCCGCTGTCACCAGTTAGGAATGTATGTGGTGTTTGAAAGCCCGCTGCAGATGCTGTCCGACAGTCCATCCAACTATTTGCGTGAACCGGAGATGATGGAGTTTCTCGCTCCTGTTCCGTCGGTGTGGGATGACACTAAAGTGCTCGACGCCCGCATCGCCGAGTATGCATTGGTCGCGCGCAGAAGCGGCAAGGATTGGTATGTCGGCGCCATGACCAACTGGACTGCTCGTGATCTGGAGGTGGATTTCTCCTTCCTGCCAGCCGGAACTTTCTGGCTGGAGGCATACGCAGATGGCGTCAACGCAGACCGCATTGCCAGTGACTACAAGAAAACCAGGACCCAAATTACCCGCGACACCAGGCTGAAAATATCGCTCGCCCCCGGTGGCGGCTGGGCCGCAAGGATTCACCAATAATTCGCGTAAAACACGTAGGCCCGGACGCCCTCGTCCGGGCAGGCGAGCAAAGCTCGCCTAATATTTCGAAAGGCGCGGTTTCCAGCGCCGGTGATTGCCTACGTGGCGATGTTCCCCTGATTACAGGAATGCCCTGATTGTCCCCCTCCTGGCACGCCTGTACCTTTGTCCAGCAAAGTTAAAAATGCGAGGAGGACTTCCATGGGAACAATCTTGATTGTGGTTCTGGTTCTGTTATTGCTCGGCGCTCTCCCCACGTGGCCTTACAGCAGCAGTTGGGGATATTTCCCCAGCGGCGGTCTCGGACTCGTGCTGCTCATTGTAGTCATACTGGCGCTTACAGGCAGGGTCTGAGCGGCGAAGGTTATCTCTTGCTCTCCTTGGAGTGGGTCTCGAAAAGATGCTTGGTCAAGACTACAAGCGCCAGGATCTGGGTCCATTCCGAGACTATGTTTCCGGCCACCTGTCCCCATTTCGATTCTGGGTCGGCGTGCTTATACACGGCGACCCAGCAAACGCCGGTGGCCAGCAGAAAGAGGGTCAACGAGTGGTCGGTTATCGCTTCCCAGAAGGGACCCCTCAAATTGAGCGGAGGTTTTCTGCTCTCGGCGGAGCCCCGTTCATAGAGATACTTGGTGGCTATCACCGTGATCACCACGCCCGACCAGTCGGCAATGGCGTTTCCAAAAAACGAGCCCCAGTGGGTTTTAGGATCAAAGCTGGAATAGAGGACGATCCAGAGGATCAGTACGCCAACGCAGGCAATACTGAGAGAGTGGTGCGCCAGGAAGCTTTTCCTGCGGGACTTTGTCTTCCTGGCAGTTTGCCCGGTATCAGGTCTTTCCTGCGGCACGAAGACCAGTTTAAACGTTATTGACGCGTCATAATTCTGAGTACGTAATTTTAGAACTGGTCTCATAAATGGTGGCTGAACCTACTTCGCTATTTGCGGACGGTTGAAAACCGGTGACAAGTGGGGCATGCGAGGACGATGGGAACTCAGCGATCCCCAATGGAAACTCATCGAACCGATCTTAAGACCGCAGCGGCGTGCCGACGGTCGTGGTCGGCCTTGGCAGGACACGAGAGCAGTATTCAACGGAATTCTGTGGGTGTTGGGCACCGGAGCGCAGTGGCGCGAACTGCCCAACAAGTACCCGCCGTACCAGACCTGCCATCGCCGTTTCCAGCAGTGGGTGCGGGCAGGCAAACTGGAGCGCATCTTGCGCGTACTGGCCGAGGAGTTACAAGCACGAGGAAAACTCGACTTGGAGGAGGGTTTCATCGACGCCTCCTTCACGGGGGCAAAAAAGGGGGCCTCGCAGTCGGGCCCACCAAACACGGCAAGGGGACGAAAATCATCGCTCTCGCCGATGATCACAGTCTTCCTCTCGCCGTTAGTATCGAAAGCGCTTCGCCGCACGAAAGCCAACTCGTCGAAGGTGTCCTCGGACACAGCTTCCTCGATATCCTCCCGGCGCGATTGATCGGCGACAAGGCCTATGACAGTGACCGACTGGACCGCGATTTGGCCGAGCGCTACGGGATCGAAATGATCGCACCCCCTCGCGGAGAACGGACGCCAACCCAAGACGGGCGTCCACTGCGTCGCTATCGCCGACGCTAGCGAGTGGAACGACTATTCGCTTGGCTTCATTACTTTCGTCGGCTGGTGATCCGGTGGGAGTACCACGTTGAGAACTTCTTTGGCATGGTCCGCCTGGGGTGCATGCAAATCTTACTCAGGTACTTGTGAGCAATTACTCGCACCGCAACACCACCATTGGATCGACTTTGGCCGCACGCCGTGCGGGGATGTAACACGCGAATAGCGCGACGATGGCGAGGACCATAGACGCTGCAACCAGAGCGAGCAGATCCATGGGCCGGACGCCATAGAGAAAGCTCTGCAGGTATCTGGTCAGCAGGAAAGCGAGCGTCATGCCGCAGAACAGGCCAACGAAGACCAGCAAAAGCCCCTGGCGGATGATTAGACTCAGAACGTCAGATTGTTGAGCTCCTAACGCGGTTCGAACCCCGATCTCAGTCCTGCGCCGGGCTACATCGTAGGAAAGGAGCCCATAGAGACCGATGCAGGCCATCAGGAGAGCCAAACCTCCAAACATGGAAAAAAGACGAGCCATGAGCCGCTGACTGAACAGCAGGCGGTCGATCGTTTGCGACTGAGTGCGCACTTGAAAGACAGGCAGATTCCTATCCACTTCGTTCACGACACGTCTTACGGCAGGAACCAGGCCGACGGGTGAAATTGCCGAGCGCAGAGCGAATGTGACCTCTCCGTTTCTGAGAGGGATATACGCCGTCGGCGCAGTATCGCTCGTCAGATCTTCGTATTTTGCGTCTGCCACCACACCCAGGATCTCGTATTTCTGTCCACCCCACTCAAAGTGAGAACCAAGGGGGTATCTCAATGTCAGGAACTTTCGCACAAAGGATCGATTAACGACCGCGACTGGCTGCCCAGAATCCATGTCGGAATCACGAAATCCCCGCCCCTGCAAGATCGAGATTCTCATGGTCTCGAAATATTGCGGTCCGATGGCGAGCATTTGCGTTTCTGTCGTGTCGTTTTGCTCCTTACCCCCGGCGTGCTGACCCTCGTTCTCCTGACCCTCGAGGCGCACCCCGGTAGTCCACAAGCCGCCGTCGAGAACAGCACCGGAAGAGTAGCTCGCCGACACTACACCCGGCAAAGCCGCGAGCTTCCGCTCGATCTCGTCATACACTTCCTGAGCTTTCTGCTGTTTGTAACCGGCAAGCTCGGGATTGAGCGAGAACAGCAGGATATTTCTCGTGTCAAAACCGGGATCGATGTTTCTAAGCTTCTCCAGCGTGCGCAGTAAAAGCCCTGCGGCGATGACTACGACCATGGAGAGCGCAACCTGGGACACAACCAGCCAACCGCCGGGGCCGAAACGCCGACTCCCAGCATGGCTGGTGGACAGGGCACTTCCCGGAGATGCTTTGAGCCTGGGAGCAACGGCAATCCGTCCTCCGCGAAGAGCGGGCGCGAGGCCAAATCCGATTCCAGTTAAAAGCGCAAGCGCGGTGGTGAAGAAAAGAACGGTGGCGTCCGGTTGCACATAAACTTCGAGCAGAGAGCGATGGGCGATTGAAACAAACTCCAGGAGTCCTCGAACACCCCAAGCGGCAAAGAGCACTCCCAAGCCAGCACCGGTTAAGGAAAGAAGAGCGCTTTCTGTAAGAAGCTGTTGAATGACTCGGGTCCGTCCGGCTCCGAGTGCCAGTCGCACCGCGAGTTCTCTTTCGCGCGTGATAGCTCGGACCAGCATCAGTCCCGCCAAGTTCGCGCACATGATCAACAGCACGATCAAAACCGCCGCCATAGACAACGACAGCGGCCGGGCAAGACCCGCGCGAATTCCTGCGAGCGCTTTTTCAGCGGGGAAGAGTGTGACCCTGGGATCATCGGAGGCGGCGAGCGCAGGCTTTCCGCCATAAAGAAGATCGTTGCGGAAAAGCGAAGTCATAGCAGCCTCGCTCTGCGCCAGCGGCACGCCCGGCTTGACCCTTCCGACGAGAGTGAGCCACAGGTTTTGCGGATCTTCCAAAGATTGATCCGCGTTAAAGCTCAGTGTGGCGCTCTGCGGAATTGGCACCCAGAAATCGATGGGCGTGCCGGGGGTCAGCCTGGTAAAGGTGGGCTCGGCAACGCCAATAACCGTGAAAGGAACGGTGTTGAGATCGATGGTTTTGCCAATGGCGGAGGGATCTTCGCCGAAGGCACGCTGCCAAAAGCCGTAGCTGAGCACGGCCACGGCTGCGGCACCGGGCTGCTCGTCAGAGGCTTGAATCGTCCGGCCCAGTGCAGGAAGTACACCGAGTGTCTGGAAGTAGTCTCCCGATACGATTACTCCACGCGACATGCTTGCTGGACCGTTGCCCGAGAGGTCGATATCGATTGGGCCGGCGAAAGCTGCAAAGCTGGAGAACAGACCCTGGGCGCGGACATTTTTGAACAGCGGATAAGAAAATGAACAACTGTCTACGTTGAAGCCTGAGACTGGTTTGGTGGCGCAATCGCCAAAGGAACTGCTGCTGGTATGGTGTGGTGCGGTATGGGCCGACCATCGTGGCACGACCAATTGATTGGGATCGCGAACCGGTATCGACTGCAGCATGACCGCATTCACGAGCGTGAAGATGGTAACGTTTCCCCCAATACCGAGAGCGATTGTCAGGACGGCAAACGTCGCGAAACCGGGATTCTTCCGCAACTGGCGCAGCGCGTAACGAAGATCTTGTGCCAGTCCCCCCATCTCAGGTTTCTTCTCCTGCTCGCACAATAGTGCCACTGTGCTAGTTCTTCAAGTAGCAAGACTCTGACCAATCTAATGCAAAGCGTAACCCCTTGACGGCAAAGGAGGAGGGAATACTGCCGTCGACGCCAGCTCTCTAAAGTTGTCCGACGCTGGCCGTGGATGTCCGGAAGCGAACAGGCAACCATCAGTCCGTAGGGTTTATGAGACCACTTCTAGTGTGTCATCCTGAGGAGCGAGTTTGCCTCGTCCGCTGGCGGACGAGCAGGCGAGTCGAAGGACCGCTGCCAGCTGAAAAATAACTCTCGTACCAGGGAATTTTGATTACAGACTCCGCGGCCCCTGCTGGCTGTGCGTTCTCTTGCCACTGAACCGTTGCGCAACATAGACCACAAGTGCAATCACCGCGAACAGGACGACGAAATGGACAAGCTCCACGATCACTATGTCTGGAGGATGGTGCTCGTTCCATTCCCACCACGTCAGCACACCTGATCCCACCAGAGCAAGCAGGAGTTTGCGTGTGGCCCACAGGCCTAGCCACAATCCCGTGCCCGCAGCGCCGGTGGTATCCCACAGCATATGGTCGAGAATCCAGCGCGTGAAGTTCTGATGGACTGGGACCGCCATGGCAGGGAGAGTAGCACAAAAAGCAACGGCACCCAAAGGGATGCCGTCGCTCCATCCGGATGAAAATGAACGCCGGTCTTAGCGGTGCCCACCACCGCCGTGGGGGCCTCCGCCGTGCGAACCGCCTCCGCCCGATCCGCCGCGATTTCCGCCTCCGCCACCGCCCCCTCCACCATGGGATGGGGCTGACATGCGCGGCCCGCCGCCCTCACCGCCGCGTGGCGTCACTATCGGCTGCCTCATTTCCAGAGGCGGTCGGGAGTAGCCGCGCGAGGCTGGCTGCGCCATGCCGCGTCCCCCAACCGATTCCATCTGGGGACGCGACATCTCGTAACGCGTCGGGGAATCCATACCCCGCGCGCCGTTCATGCCGCCTCCGTTGTTCATGCGATCGGGAGACCCCCCGGACTGCGGCGTGAAGTGCCGCCAGTCTCCACCGTTGGTCGAGGCCTCAGGCCGTGGCGAGTTTCCCAGCCGCGGAACATTGGACATCGTTCCCGGTGACGTCCGCTCGGCTGGACGATTCATGCCTCCCGGGTGCTGGGTCGGAGCCGGACCGGAAAATTTCCGCCAACCCGAGCCGTCGGAAGTCGAAGGCCGCGCCATCCCGCCATTGCCTGCCGGCGCGGACATGGTTCCCCGAGCTCCGCCCTGGGCCTGTACATTCTGACCTTGCGACCGGGTTTGCGCCGGGCCCGAGCCGAAGCGCTGGAAGCCCTGGTTGTCTCGGGAACTGGCTCCGTGCTCAGACTGCTGCATGCCGGAAGAGCTGGTACGAACTCCCGGCGCGGGCCTTGCAACCGAACCGTGCCCGGTGCTATTCGCGGAATTCGGGTTGGGTCCGCTGCCCCTCGCGAATGCATTTTCGGCGCCGCTACGCTGGATCGACTGCCGCATACGCGAGACTTCGTTGTCGAACGATCGCGGCGCGGCTGCCGGCCGCGATTTCGAGAAGAATCGCTGTTGTTCCCCGCCGCGCGGGATCGTCGATGCCGCCGCTGGCCGATTGCTTACCGACAGCGCTGCACGCGTCGGGACCAAGGGAAGATTTCCCTCGATCCTGCGTCCGCTGCGAAAAACTTCGCCATTTACTGCCACTGCTGCCGATCGGCCCGTGCCGAAGTGTCCGGCTGGAACCGTCGAGATACCCTCACGCACTCTGGTGTTCATCGTAGCCAACCGCAAGTTGGAGTACGCGCCGCCCCGACGAAGGGGAGCGATGCCGCCAAATCCGCGATTGTTGTAGACATTGATGTTGGTGACGTTGACCACGCTATAGTGCGAGCGGTAGCGACCGTACCAGGGATAGAACGTGTCGCAGGGCCCGATTGGCAACCAGCCGACTGAACCAAATCCAAATCCCACCCCAACTCCAACTCCGCCACCAAAGCCAAAGAAGGACACATACGCGGGCGCCCACACCGGGCGATACCCCGGGTATCCATAGGCCGGCCCCGGCCACCACACCCACGAGTTGTTGTAAACGAACCAGCGTCCGTAGTGATAGGGCGCCCAACCCCAGGGCTCATAGGAAACCCAGGTCCAGCCCCATCCCGGCTCCCACACCCAGCGTCCGCTGCGATAGGGCGCCCATCCCGGGCCGGCCACAGGTGCCCACACCGGACCGTAGTCCGGCACCGTCACCCAGCGGCCGTAAGCATCGAGGTCTTCTGAGCCCACGTAGTAGCGATTGGTATTTCTCCACGACTCGGCGTTAAGAATCGTGTGATCACGGTCGATGTTCCACGAATCCCAGCTGTCTCTCGCAGGCGCGGCTTCCAATTTGTATTGCGTGTCGTCTCCCACGCCGCGCACGATCGCCATCTGGCCCTGTTCCACTTGGGTGCTGCCCTGGGGCGTGGAAATCTGCGTCGAGCCCTTGCGGACAATCACCGAAGTCTCGCCTTCCGGATTCACCTCGATCCGATAAACCCCGTCCCTCTGGTCGGGGCGGATGGCGACGTTCGCGGTATCAATCTCCACCGCTGCTTCGCTGCCCTTGAACACCGAGTAGTCGATCAGCCCGCGATCGACCTGGATCTGGATCTGGTTCCGGGAAAGGCCCGCAACGCCGGCCAGCGTGTTGTCGCCCAGGCGCAGGATGTTTCCGTGGTCAAGCTGCACTTCAGCCCGGGAGTTGGCGCCCGTAGAAACCTTGTCGCTGCTGACAATGGGCTGGTTCAATACCACCGTCGCCCAATCCCCGGAATCACCCCGCTGCGTGGAAACGTCTCCGTGAACCAAACTGATGCGCGCTACGCTGGAGCGAACCTCAGATTGCTCCTCCGCGGGTTGCTCCTGTGCCACGGTCATTGCACACAGGCCCAAGATCAGTGATCCAACCACCAATACCAATCGGCTTTTCATGGCCCCACCTCTCGCGAAACGAACTCGCGCGTAATTGCAATTGCAGTTGCCATGCCAAACCGGACCTGAAGCATCTAAATAAGTGTTTTATTTCCAATGCATTGGGAGGATCACAAACTGGTGGCAAGGACCGGGAAAGGTGGCCGTGGCCGGTGTCAACCAGAAGTGGTGGTTTTCAGCCACCAGTAGCCATTGATCGCGAATCGGCAGCGCATTCGTGAAAGAGCGGCGACTCGCTCGTAAGGGACGTCGCCCTGCTATTCCCCGTTCTCTTTCTCCCCCTCGTCGCCGATGCCGATTTTCGACAGGCGATAGCGCAGCGCGTT